>ERZ1643246.151-NODE-151-length-91120-cov-32.901093_pt1 | contig 91120 bp, 94 predicted proteins | sample MGYA00579265_ERZ1643246 | MGnify/ENA primary metagenome ERZ1643246 (study PRJEB29033, sample SAMEA4952261) | chicken gut metagenome | biome: Broiler Chicken; feature: Gastrointestinal Tract; material: Caecum | place: Ireland | collected 2018 | study: Broiler...
TCACCGACAACGCTACTTTCAGCAAGACTGTGATCAGCGAGCGCATTTATGAGATTGGCGGTACCTTCACTGCTGACGATATCAGCGTTCCTCTGCCGGAAGGGTTTGAGCTTGAGGACCCGAATTTCACGTTCACTGTTACTACCTCTGAGCCGACGATTACGGTTCCTGTTAAGCGTGAGGCGCTGAAGACCGAGGTTGCTTTCCTGTTCACCGACAACGCTACTTTCAGCAAGACTGTGATCAGCGAGCGCATTTATGAGATCGGTGGCACTTTCACTGCTGACGATATCAGCGTCGCTCTGCCGGAGGGCTGGGTGCTGGATGTTGCAGATGACTGGACCTTCACTGTTGAGACCTCTGAGCCGACCATTGTTGTTCCTGTCAAGGCTGCAACTGCTGTTGCCTTCCAGTTTACCGACAATAAGTCTTTCGCTAAGACTGTGGTTAGCGATGCGATTTACGTTGTTGGCGAAACCTACACTGCTGACGATATCAGTGTCGAAGTGCCTTATGGCTGGATGCTGGATGTTGCTGACGATTGGACCTTCACTGTTGAGACTGCTGAGCCGACTATTGTTGTTCCTGTCAAGGCTGCAACTGCTGTTGCCTTCCAGTTCACTGACAATGCTTCCTTCGTCGAGACTGTGATTAGTGACTGTGTCTACGAGGTTGGCAAGACCTATACTGCTGATGATATCAGTGTTGAGGTACCGGAAGGCTGGATGCTGGACGTTGCTGACGATTGGACCTTCACTGTTGAGACTGTTGAGCCGACCATTGTTGTTCCTGTCAAGGCTGCAACTGCTGTTGCCTTCCAGTTCACCGACAACGCGTCTTTCGTTGAAACTGTGATCAGCGACTGCGTTTATGTTATTGGTGAGACCTACACTGTCGACGATATCAGCGTTGCCGTGCCGGAAGGCTGGGAACTGGCTGTTGCTGATGATTGGACCTTTACTGTCGAAACTGCTGAGCCCACGGTTGTCGTTACCGTGAAGCGCGCGGTTCATACCGTTACCATCGAACGGTCCAACGGCGCTCCGGCTATCCTGATTGCTGTTGATCATGGCACCAATCTTCTGGAGACTCTGAACTCTGATGATACCATGGCCAAGGTTATGGATGGTTGCGATGGCTACAAGTTCACTGGTTTTGCCTACCATGATGGCAGCGCGATTGGTGATCAGGATGCTGTTACGGCTGATGTGACTGTTCGTGCGACGTTGGAGACTGTGCCCTCTACTGGTGACAACACCACCACTGTGACCGGCAAGGACGAGCATCCTGACATCGCCGAGGCCAAGGCCAACGGCACCTGGGGTGCTGCTCCTACTGCTGCTCCTGTTGCAGCAGCCACCAACACCATCCCGCAGACCAGCGACGATATGCCTGTCACCATGCTGATCGTCATCGCGCTCGTCGCGGCTGGCGCTGCCGGCGGTCTGGTTGTCCTGCGCAAGCGCAGCCACCAGTAATCCATTGCTTTTTCACTGCACGCAGATGGTTGAACTTAACGCAGCGGCCCTCCAGCACAATTTGGGCTGGCAGCGTGCGGCGCCTCGGCGCCAGGTTTCCCCCCATGGGCGGGCTTGTCCCGTCTGCCGTTTGCCTCAGTGATTTCCGAATAAGGACCCCCTGACCGGGGTCTCGGTACAAAACAATACAGCCCGGAACCGCCGTGTTCCGGGCTGTATTTGTTTTGCCTGCTTTGCGGGTGACTGCCGTTTGGGAAGGCTCCCCTGCAAGGGGAGCTGGATGCGCCGCAAGGCGCAGACTGAGGGGTGCATTGCCGGTTCACGGCGGGGATACCCCGCAAAGTTTGGCAGCACCTTGCTTTGCATTCGTAGGGGACGATGCTTGCATCGTCCCGGAACCCTGCCATACCGCAAACCCCAGGCGGCGGGCGAAATCGCCCACCCTACATTGTGGCCGGGAACGGTCGGCGGCAGATGAACGCCCGCTGCCCATCAAGCCCGCCGGCGGGCCGATGAAATCATCGGCCCCTACGCAGGAGAGAGGCGGCCCGAAAGGATATTGGTAGGGCCAGGCGCCGCACCCCTCCGCCGCCTGCGGCGGCACCTCCCCTTGCAGGGGAGGCTTTGCGGGTGACTGCCGCATGGGAAGGCTCCCCTGCAAGGGGAGCTGGATGCGCCGCAAGGCGCAGACTGAGGGGTGCATTGCCGGTTCACGGCGGGGATACCCCGCAAAGTTTGGCAGCACCTTGCTTTGCATTCGTAGGGGACGATGCTTGCATCGTCCCGGAACCCTGCCATACCGCAAACCCCAGGCGGCGGGCGAAATCGCCCGCCCTACATTGTTGCCGGGAACGGGCGGCGGCAGATGAGTGCCTGCTGTCCGTCAAGCACGCCGGCGGGCCGATGAAATCATCGGCCCCTACGCAGGGGCGTGCGGCGGCTTGTCATACCCGGTGATGCTGCCCGCCTGCCTTACATTGTAGGGCGGGCGTTCACGCCCGCCGGAAGCTTTGCGCCGGCCCGGAAGGATATTGGTAGGGCCAGGCGCCGCACCCCTCCGCCGCCTGCGGCGGCACCTCCCCTTGCAGGGGAGGCTTTGCGGGTGACTGCCGCATGGGAAGGCTCCCCTGCAAGGGGAGCTGGCGGCGAAGCCGACTGAGGGGTGCATTGCCGGTTCACGGCGGGGATACCCCGTAAAGTTTGGCAGGCCCCGCCCCGCATCCGCATGTTCTCACCCCGCCGCGCGGTACTGGCGCGGCGTCATGCCAAAGCAGGCCTTGAACTGGCGGTTGAAGTTGGAAAGATTGTCGAACCCCACCTGCCCGGCGATGGTCAGCACCGTGTCGTCGGTGGTGCGCAGCAGCTCGGCGGCGGTGGCAAGGCGGCGCTCGTTCAGGTAGGCGGTAAAGGTGGTGCCGGTCATTTTTTTGAACCAGCGCATAAAATGGCTGGCGCTGCATCCGCACAGCGCGGCGGCCTCCGCCACCGAAAAGGGCGCGGCGCAGTCGTCCTCCACCCGCTGCAGCAGGGTCTGCAGCCGCCGGGCGTCGGCGGTGTCCGGCTGGGCGGGCGGCAGGTTCTGCAGGCCGATCAGCAGCGACACAAACCGCAGCATCGCCCCCTTGACCCCCAGCTCAAACCCCACCCGGCGGGTGCGGCACAGCTCCTCGGCGTCGGCCAGGCAGGCGGTGGCCGCCGTGTAGCCCGCGTCCTCCAGCGAAAGCCGCGGCGGCAGCGTCAGCCGGCCGGTCTGCAGGGGCAGCAGGTACTTCTGCGCGCCCACGTCGTCGGCGCTGCCCAACAGCGACAGCGAAAAAATGATGTTCTCGTACTCCATGCGGCGGCCCGGCGCCTGGCGCAGCCCGTGCAGCGTGCCGGGGGGCAATACAAAAATATCCCCCGCGCGGGCCTCCATGACCTGCAGGCCCGCCTGCGCCAGCCCGGCGCCCTGCTTGACGTAGATCAGCTCCATGCTGGTCTGCCAGTGCAGCGGCACTGATACAAAATCATCCGGGATGGTGCAGGGGTAAATATTGAAGGGGAACAGCGCGCTGCCGTGCTGGACCTCCTCCCGGTAACCGCCGGCATCGGGGAAAATGCCGCTTTGTGCCATGGTCTGCCCACCTCCTTTTTGCGGGCACCGGCCCGCCGTTTTGGCAGAAGCTGCAATTATGAAGAAACTGTAAAACCTGTGCGGCGAACATTCGCTATGATAGGATTGTATCATAATTTGCAAGGATTGCGCAAGATTGCCCTGCCGAAGTGTGTTAATACTATGTTGTATCCGGCAGATCCCCCGCGACCCTGGGATCGGCCGGATGCACCCTGGCTCCTGCCCGGACTGCCGGCGGCACCGACGGTTTGGCACGAGCCGTTCAGGGCGCCGGAAGCGCCTGCCCGGCCGCCGCGCCGGGCCACGCGCCCCGCGGGCCCGCATCTTTCCAGCCTGCGCTTTTGCGCAAAGGAGTGATTTGACATGAACGCGAACCTGAAAAACACCCTGACCGAACTGGCCGGCAAGCCCCTTGCCGGCTGCACCGACCAGGAGATTTATCTGGCCCTGCTGGAGTTGGTCCGCCGTGAGAGTGACGCCCGCCGCACCCCGGTCCGGGGCAAAAAGCTCTACTATATTTCCGCCGAGTTTTTGATCGGCAAACTGCTGTCCAACAACCTGATCAACCTGGGCCTGTACGACGACGTGCGCGAAATTTTGGCCGAGGCGGGCAAGAGCCTTTCCGACATTGAGGAGGTCGAGCCGGAGCCGTCTTTGGGCAACGGCGGCCTGGGCCGCCTGGCCGCCTGCTTTTTGGACTCGCTGGCCACGCTGGGCCTGCCCGGCGACGGCATCGGCCTGCGGTACCACTTCGGCCTGTTCAAGCAGGACCTGTCCGCCGGCGTGCAGAGCGAGCAGCCCGACCCCTGGCTGACCGCCAACAGCTGGGCCGAGCCCACCGACGTGACCTTCCCGGTGCAGCTGGCCGGCAAGCCGGTCACCGCCCGGCTGTACCGCCTGGACGTGACCGGCTACGAGGGCCGCACCAACACGCTGAACCTGTTCGACCTGGACACCATCGACGAGAGCATCGTCCACGACGGCATCCGGTTTGACAAGGACGATGTGGAAAAGTGCCTGACGCTGTTTTTGTACCCCGATGACTCGGACGAGGCCGGCCGCCTGCTGCGCATCTACCAGCAGTACCTGATGGTCAGCGCCGGCGCCCAGCTGATCCTGGCCGAGTGCAAAGAGCGGGGCAGCGACCTGCATGACCTGGCCAAGTACGCGGCCATCCAGATCAACGACACCCACCCCAGCATGGTCATCCCGGAGCTGATCCGCCTGCTGGGCGAGGAGGGCATCGAGTTTGACGAGGCGGTGCAGATCGTCACCGACACCTGCGCCTACACCAACCACACCATCCTGGCCGAGGCGCTGGAGACCTGGCCCCGCGGCTATCTGGAAAAGGTCGTGCCCCAGCTGATGCCCATCATCGAGAAGCTGGACGCTACCGCCCGCGCCCGCACCGGCAACGAGGGCCTGGCTGTCATCGACGGCGGCGGCAACGTCCACATGGCTCACATGGACATCCACTTTACCCACTCCACCAACGGCGTGGCGGCCCTGCACACCGAGATCCTGAAGAACACCGAGCTGCACGGCTTTTACGAGCTGTACCCCGAAAAGTTCAACAACAAAACAAACGGCATCACCTTCCGCCGCTGGCTGCTGGAGTGCAACCCCGCCCTGACCGCCGAGATCGAGGGGCTGATCGGCCCCGGCTTCAAGAAGGACGCCGCCGAGCTGGAAAAGCTGCTGCCCTACGCCGACGCCGCCACCGCGGACATCAATATTTTGCAGCAGCTTGCCCAGATCAAGGCCAAAAACAAGAAGGCGCTGTCCGACTGGCTGGCCCGCACCCAGGGCGTGCGGCTGAACTGCGAGGCGATGTTTGACATCCAGGCCAAGCGTCTGCACGAGTACAAGCGCCAGCAGCTGAACCTGCTGTACCTGATCCACCAGTATCTGGAGATCAAGGCCGGCCACACCCCGGCGGTGCCGCTGGTCAGCATCTTCGGCGCCAAGGCGGCCCCGGCCTACACCATCGCCAAGGACATCATCCACGCGCTGCTGACGCTGTCCAGGGTCATCGCCGCGGACCCGGAGACCAGCCAGTGGCTGCAGCTGGTGTTCATCGAGAACTACAATGTCACCGCCGCCGAAAAGCTGATCCCCGCCTGCGATCTGTCGGAGCAGATCAGCCTGGCCTCCAAGGAGGCTTCCGGCACCGGCAACATGAAGTTCATGCTCAACGGCGCGCTGACGCTGGGCACCATGGACGGTGCCAACGTGGAGATCGCCGACCTGGTGGGCGGCGACGACATCTATATCTTCGGCGCCAGCAGCGGCCAGGTCATCCACCGCTACGCCGCCGGCGACTATGACCCCCGCGAGTGGTACGAGGCCGACCCCAACCTGCGCCGCGCCATCGACTTTTTGACCGGCCCCGAAATGCTGGCCGAGGGCCGCGAGGAGAACCTGGCCCGCCTGAAGAACGAGCTGATCGGCAAGGACTGGTTCCAGACGCTGCCTGACTTCAACGCCTACCTGGTGCGCAAGGGCCAGGCGGTGGCGGACTACGCCTTTGATCCGCTGGGCTGGACCCGCCGCACGCTGGTGAACATCGCCAAGGCCGGCTACTTCAGCTCTGACCGCACCATCGCCGAGTACGACCGGGATATCTGGCACCTGGGCGAATAATTCCGCTGGTTTTTGCCCGCCGGCCTGCCGGGTACTTGCAATCCGGGCCGGGCACAGGGTATAATAGTACCAGTCAACAAGTAAACAGGCGATCCGGACGGCTGTCGGTTGGCAGCCGCCCGGATTTTTTGTCGGTAGAAGGAGCATGGTCCATGAGAGAACAGCAGGCGGCGGCACTGCCCGCCTACACCGGGCGGGATCTGGGGGCTTCCTGGTCCAGGGAGCGCACCCTGTTCAAGCTGTGGGCGCCCACGGCGGCCGCGGTGCGGGTGATCCTGTACGCCACCGGCTCGGACGATGAGCGCGGCGCGGCGCTGTTGGGCAGCGTGATCATGCAGCCGGCCGGCCAGGGCGTGTGGCAGGCCCGCGTCCACGGCGACTGGAACGGCCGCTACTATGTCTATGCCCTGCAGTTCGACGGCACCGAGGGCGAGGTCCTCTCAGCCGACCCCTACGCCAGGGCCTGCGGCATCAACGGGCGGCGCAGCATGGTCATTGACCTGGCCGCCGCCGCGCCCGACGGCTGGGCGGACGACCGCCGGCCCGACATCCCGCCCCACGCCCGCGCCGTGTGGGAGACCCATGTGGCGGATTTTTCCGCCGACCCGGCCGGCGGCGTGCCGGAGGCCTGGCGGGGCAAATTTCTGGGCTTTACGGCGCAGGACACCTGCCTGGACGGCGACCCGGCCAAACCCACCTGCCTGAACTACCTGAAACAGCTGGGCGTCAGCCATGTGCAGATCATGCCGATGTTTGACTTCGGCTCCACCGACGAGGCCGACCCCGACGCCTACAACTGGGGCTATGACCCGGTCAACTACAATGTCCCGGAGGGCGCCTACTCCACCGACCCCTGGCACGGCGAGGTCCGCGTGAAGGAATGCCGCGCCATGATCGCCGCCATCCACAAGGCCGGGCTGGGCGTGGTGATGGACGTGGTGTACAACCATACCTACCATGCCGACAGCTGGCTGGAGCGCACGGTGCCCGGCTACTACTGCCGCCGCACGCCGGACGGCAGCCTGACCAACGGCTCCGGCTGCGGCTGCGACATGGCCAGCGAGCGCAGCATGATGCGCAAATACATTGTGGATTCCTGCGTGTACTGGGCAAAGGAATACCATGTGGACGGCTTCCGCTTTGACCTGATGGCGCTGATCGACGCCGAGACGATGAACGCGGTGCGCGCCGCGCTGGACGCGCTGCCCGGCGGCGAGAACATTTTGATGTACGGCGAGCCCTGGATGGGCGGCGGCACCTGCATGGATACCGGCGCCCGACCCTCTGACAAGGGCGCGCTGGATGTGCTGAGCGACCGCATCGGCTTTTTCTGCGACGGCACGCGGGACGCCATCAAGGGCGGCGTGTTCGACGCAAAGTCGGCGGGGTATGTCAACGGCGGGCTTTACTACGGCGTGCGCATCCTGCATGCGGTGGACGCCTGGCGGGACGGCGCCGACGGCTTTGCCCCCAAGGCCAGCGGCCAGGTGGTGCAGTATGTCTCCGCCCACGACAACTACACCCTGTGGGACAAGCTGAAACTGGTGGCCGGGCGCACCAGCTTTGCCGCCCCGGACGCCGACCTGCTGGCCCAGAACCGCATGGCGGCGGGCATTTACCTGACCTGCCACGGCCTGCCGTTCCTGCTTTCGGGCGAGGAGTTTGCCCGCACCAAAAACGGCGACCACAACAGCTACAAGGGGCCGCTGGCCGTCAACCGGCTGGACTGGCGGCGCGCCGCCGACCTGAAATCGCTGGTGGATTTTTACCGCGGGCTGCTGGCCATCCGCCGCAGCCACCCGGAACTGTCCGGCGCGGCGGGGGAGACCGCCCCCATCATGCTGGCCATGCCCGGCTGGCTGGTGGGCTTTGTGCTGGAAAAGGCCGGCGGCGACAGCGAACTGGCGGTGTTCTACAACCCGGAAACGACCGTCCAGTGGGTGGACCTGCCCGCCGGCAGCTGGCGGTATCTCTGCGACGGCACCACTGCCCGGCCGGAACCTTTTGGCGAGGTCCAGTCCGGCGGCGTGACGCTGGCGCCGGTCAGCGTGACCATCCTGGTGCGGGAATGACCCTGCGCCGCACAAAAGCACAAAAGCGTTCCCCGCCGGCTGCGGTATGGCCGGCGGGGAACGCTTTTTGTATGCTTTCGGGCTGGATGGGGCAAAACGGGCCTCAGCTGTCCGAGTCCAGCTTGAGGATGGCGGTGAAGGCCTCGCTGGGCAGGTTGACGGTGCCCAGCTTGCGCATCTTCTTTTTGCCTTCCTTCTGCTTTTCCAGCAACTTTTTCTTGCGGGTGATGTCGCCGCCGTAACACTTGGCCAGCACGTCCTTGCGCATGGCCTTGACGGTCTCGCGGGCGATGATCTTGCCGCCCACCGCCGCCTGCACCGGCACCTCGAACAGCTGGCGGGGGATGTTCTCCTTCAGCTTTTCGCAGATGCGGCGGCCCTTGGCGTAGGCGTTGTCGGAAAAGACGATCAGCGACAGGGCGTCCACCGGCTCGCCGTTGAGCAAAAAGTCCAGCTTGACCAGCTTGGACTCGTGCCAGCCTTCCAGCTCGTAGTCGTAGCTGGCGTAGCCGCGGCTGCGGCTTTTCAGCGCGTCGAAAAAGTCGTAGACGATCTCGCCCAGCGGCAGCTGGTAGTGCAGATCGACGCGGGTCTCGTCCAGGTACTTCATGTCCACCAGCACGCCGCGCTTCTGCTGGCACAGGTCCATCAGCGGGCCGACGTAGTCGTTGGGGGTGTAGATGTGGGCGTTGACGAAAGGCTCCTCCTGCTTGACGATGCGGGTGGGGTCGGGGTAGGCGGCGGGGTTGTCGATGATCTCCACCGTGCCGTCGGTCAGCGTCAGGCGGTACTGGACGCCGGGGGTGGTGGTGACCAGGTCCAGGTCAAACTCCCGCTCCAGCCGCTCGGTGATGATCTCCATGTGCAAAAGCCCCAAAAAGCCGCACCGGAAGCCGAACCCCAGCGCGGCGCTGGTCTCCGGCTCAAAGCTCAAGGATGCGTCGTTCAGCTGCAATTTTTCCAGCGCGTCCTTCAGGTCGGGGTAGTCGGCGCCGTCAGCGGGGTAGATGCCGCAGAACACCATCGGCGTCACCTCGCGGAAGCCGGGCAGCGGCTCGGCGGTGGGGTTGGCGGCCAGCGTGACGGTGTCGCCCACGCGGGTGTCCCGCACCGTCTTGATGCTGGCGGTCAGGTAGCCCACCTCGCCGGCCTCCAGCTTGTCGCAGGGGGTCAGGCTGGTGGCGCCCATGTGGCCCACTTCCACCAGCTGGAACTGGGCGCCGGTGCTCATCAGGCGGATGGTGTCGCCGGGCTTGACGCTGCCCTCAAACACCCGCACATAGACGATAACGCCCTTGTAGCTGTCGTAGATGCTGTCAAAGATCAGGGCTTTCAGCGGCGCGGCGGGATCGCCCTGGGGCGGCGGCACGTCCTTGACCACCCGCTCCAGCACGTCCCGGATGCCGATGCCCATCTTGGCCGACACCCGCGGCGCGTCCATGCAGGGCAGGCCGATCACGTCCTCCACCTCTTTGGCTGCCGCGTCGGGGTCGGCGCTGGGCAGGTCGATCTTGTTCAAGATCGGCACCACCTCCAGGTTGTGGTCGATGGCCAGGTAGCAGTTGGCCAGCGTCTGGGCCTCCACGCCCTGGCTGGCGTCCACCACCAGCACCGCGCCCTCGCAGGCGGCCAGGCTGCGGCTGACCTCGTAGGAAAAGTCCACGTGGCCGGGGGTGTCGATCAGGTTGAACTCGTATTCCTTGCCGTCGTCGGCGTGGTAGCGCATGGTCACGGCGCGGGCCTTGATGGTGATGCCCCGCTCCCGCTCCAGCTCCATATCGTCCAGAATCTGATCCTCCATGGTGCGCTTGTCCACGCTGTCGGTCAGCTCCAGGATGCGGTCGGACAGCGTGCTTTTGCCGTGGTCGATGTGGGCGATGATACAAAAGTTGCGGATGTTATCGCGTGCCATGGGCTTCCTCCAAGTCGTTCCAGATGCGTATGACCTCGCCGTTTTGCAGGTAGACCCGCGGCACCCGGCGGGAGATGCCGCAGATGATCTCGTAGTTGATGGTGCCGGTCTTTTCCGCCACCGTGTCGGCGGTGTCGGCGCCGGGGGCCGCGCCGGGGCCGAACACCAGCACCTCGTCGCCGGGCTGCACGCCGGGGATATCGGTCACGTCCACGATGGTCTGGTCCATGCACACCCGGCCCAGCACCGGCGCAGCCTTGCCCTGGATGGTCATGGCCCCCAGGTTGGACAGCCGGCGGGGATAGCCGTCGGCATAGCCCACGCTGATGGTGGCCACCTGCATGGGCTGCCTGGCGGTGAAGGCCCGCCCGTAGCTGACGCTCTGCCCCGGCAGCAGCTGCTTGACGTGGGTGACCACCGCTTTCAGGCGCATGGCCGGGCGCAAAGCGGGGCTGCCCACTTGACCGCTGGGGGCAAGCCCGTACAGAATGATGCCCGCCCGCACCAGATCGCACCGCCATTCGGGGTGCAAAAGCTGGGCGGCGCTGTTGGCGCAGTGGGTCACGCCGGGGTCAAAGCCGTCGGCGCGCAGCCGGTCCACCAGCCGGGCGAACAGCGCGTGCTGCTCCTGCGTGTAGGCGACGTCGTCCCCGGTCAGGCTGTCGGCCACCGCAAAGTGCTGGAACACGCCCGCAACGCGGATGCCCGGCAGGGAATAGCAGGCCTCCATCTCGGCCGCGGCGGCGTCAAAGCCGGAGCGCAGCGCAAAGCCGATGCGCCCCATGCCGGTGTCGGCTTTCAGGTGGCAGGCCACGGTGCAGCCCGCCGCAGTCGCCGCGGCGGACAGCGCCGCCGCATACTCGCTGGAAAACAGCGTCTGGGTGATGTCCAGCGCCGCCAGCTCGTCGGCAAAAGCCGGGTCGGTGTAGCCCAGGATCAGCAGCGGTTCGGTCAGGCCGTGGCGGCGCAGTTCCCTGGCTTCGGCCAGGCAGCTGACCGCAAAGGCCGCGCAGCCTGCGGCGCGCAGCGCGTCGGCCACCGCCAGCGCGCCGTGGCCGTAGGCGTCGGCTTTCAGCACCGCGCAGACGTCGCCGCCCACGGTGCGGCGGATGAATCGATAGTTGTTCAGCAGGGCGTCCAGATCGATCTCGGCCCAGCAGTGTTTTTCAAAGCGCATGGTTTACCCCTCTTGCTCTGCGCAGTCGGCGCAGTTGGCCCAATCTTTTTTGCGGCCGGTGTGGGCCGGCTTCCAGCCGTCGATGCCGCTTTGCTGCAAAGCGTGCAGCGTTTTCTGGCGGAAAGCCGGGTCCTTGCGGCTCATCCCGCGCACAAACTCTTTGGTCTCCTCCCGCACGGTGGCGCCGTCGGCGGGGCAGCGGCTTTTGACCACCGGCAGGCCGGCGCGGCGCACCGCATGCCGGACCTCCGCCTCGGTGGCCAGGATCATGGGGCGGATCATCGTCAGCTCCCGGCGGGACAGCCAGGTCACCGGCGAAAAGCAGCCGATGCGCCCCTCCCGCCACAGGTTCATGTAAAAGGTCTCCACCGCGTCGTCCAGGTGGTGCCCCAGGGCGATCTTGTTGCAGCCCAGCTCCTTGGCCGCGGTGTGCAGCGTGCCGCGGCGCAGCTTGGCGCACAGGGCGCAGGGGTTTTGCTCCTTTCGGTAGTCGAACACCACCGGCCCGATGTCGGTGCGGCGGATCTGGTAGGGGATGCCCTCGGCGGCAAACAGGTCGGCCAGGGCGGTGTAATCGGTCTCGACCCCGCCAAAGCAGGGGTCCAGCGTCACGGCCACCACCTCGAACGGCTCGCCCAGATAGCGGCGCAGATGCCCCAGCGCCACGGTCAGCGCCACGCTGTCTTTTCCGCCGGACACCCCCACGCAGATGCGGTCGCCCGCGGCGATCATATCGTAATCCTGCACCGCCTTGCGGACCAGACCTTCCAAACGCTGCACAGCCGCACCCCCCTGAACCATTGGTATGACACAGCGCCGGGCCGGGATACAGCCGGCGGCACCGTGATAACATGATATGCTGTGCATCAAAGTGCGGTCGCAGACCCAGCGCAAGCCGGATCGGCGTGCCGCTGCGCATAAGCGTATCACAGCCGTTTCTCGGCTATTATACCATGCCTTGGCCCACAATTCCACTTTTTCCCGCGGCGGCGGCCAAAATTTTGTGCGCCGGGCCGTTTCCCCGCAAAAAAGGGATTGACAACCGTCCGCCGGGCTGGTATAATTGATAAGCTATAAAAAAGCTATGCGCTTGTAGCTCAGTCGGTAGAGCAACTGACTTTTAATCAGTGGGCCCGGGTTTCGAGTACCCGCAAGCGCACCAGAGTTCCCCCGGACGCGGATGTGTCCGGGGGATTTCTTTTTTGACCTTACTGCGCGATCCCGGAAGGTCGTGTTTGCAGGCTGCGCTGCCGCTGAACAGGGAAGAGGAAAGACGATGAAAAAAGGGAAGCAGCCGCGGCTGCTTCCCTCTGTTTTGCTGTGTTTCTGTGTGGGCGGGCTTATTTGGCGTACTCGGTGGCGCGGCTCTCGCGGATGACGCTGATCTTGATCTGACCGGGGTAATCCAGCTCGTCCTCGATCTTTTTGGCGATGCTGCGGGCCAGCAGGACCACCTGGTCGTCGCTGACCTTGTCCGGCTGGACCAGGATGCGCACCTCGCGGCCGGCCTGCACCGCATAGCTGCTCTCGACGCCGTCGAAGCCGTTGCACAGGGCTTCCAGCGTTTCCAGCCGCTTGATATAGCTCTCCATGTTCTCGCGGCGGGCGCCGGGGCGGCTGGCGCTGATGGCGTCGGCCGCCATGATGATGAAAGCCAGCGGGGTCTTGGGCTCCACATCGCCGTGGTGGGCCTCCACCGCATGGATGATGGCCGGGTTCTCGCGGTATTTCTTGCAGATGTCCACGCCGATCTGCACGTGGCTGCCCTCGATCTCGTGGTCCAGCGCCTTGCCGATGTCATGCAGCAGGCCGGCGCGGCGGGCCATATTGACGTTGACGCCCAGCTCGCCCGCCATCAGGCCGGCCAGCCAGGCCACTTCCATCGAGTGGCTCAGCACGTTCTGGCCGTAGCTGGAGCGGAACTTCAGCCGGCCGATCAGCTTGACCAGGTCGGGGTGCAGATTGTGGATGCCCAGGTCCATCACGGCCTTTTCGCCTTCCCGCTTCATGGTCAGCTCCAGCTCGCGGCGGCACTTGTCCACCGTTTCCTCGATGCGGGCGGGATGGATGCGGCCGTCGGCGATCAGGCGCTCCAGCGCCATGCGGGCGACCTCGCGGCGGGTCTGATCAAAGCTGGAAAGGGTGATGGCCTCCGGCGTGTCGTCGATGATCAGGTCGCAGCCGGTAGCGGTCTCCAGCGCGCGGATGTTGCGGCCCTCGCGGCCGATGATGCGGCCCTTCATCTCGTCGCTGGGCAGCGGCACCACGCTGACGGTGGCCTCGCTGGTGGCGTCGGCGGCGCAGCGGGCAATGGCCTGGCTGACCATGCTGCGGGCCATGTTGTCGCACTCGTCCTTCAGGTTGGCCTGGTAGGCTGAGATGCGCATTGCCTTCTCGTGGGTCAGCTCCTCGTCCAGGCGCTGCAGCAGCACGGCGCGGGCGTCCTCCTGGCTCATGCCGGCGATGGTCTCCAGCTTTTCGGTCTGGCGCAGCTTCAGCTGTTCCAGCTCGTCCAGACGGGCCTCCACCAGCTCGGTGCGCTTTTTCAGGTCCTCTTCCTTGCGCTCCAGGGTGGCGGTGCGCTTGTCCAGCTGTTCTTCCTTCTGGTCAATGCGGCGCTCCTGGCGGGTGACCTCGGCGCGGCGGTCCTTGATCTCCTTGTCGGCTTCGGATTTCAGCTTGAAGGCCTCGTCCTTGGCCTCGATGATGGTCTCTTTGCGTTTTTGCTCGGCGGATTTGATGGCGTCGTTGACGATGCGCTTGGCTTCCTCCTCGGCAGAGCCGATTTTGGCCTCGGCAGTGCGCTTGCGGTACTGCCAGCCCAGATAAAAGCAGAGCGCCGCAGCGGCAACGGCAACAACTACCACCACCACCAATACGATGATGGGTACCATGTGATTGTCACTCCTCGTAGGTCATATTTCGTAAACCATGAGGACCGCTGCCCGCGGGCGCTTTTCCAGGTCGTATTGCTTTGTCAAACTTCATTTTATAAGACGGGCACAGCAACGCCCAAAAGCCGCACGCCGCCGGCCAAACTGCACGGCGGAACTGCCGGCGCACTGCCCCCGGTGGTGCGGGCGGCAGATGCCGGCGGACGGCAAAACGGGCGCCAAAGGCCCGAAACTCTTACAAAACAATGCTGCGGCGGCTGGCCTGCTTGCGGGCCGATGCCCCGGCAAATACTCTCAGAAAGCGGCGCGCCCGGCGCAGGCGGCCCTTTGTATACTGATTTTATTGTATCCGTTCGGCCGTCGATTGTCAAGAAATTGTTACAATCGGTGCAGGCAGGGCTTGCAACCCACCGGCCGGCGGAGTATGATAAATCCTGTAAAATGTAAAGAAATAATAAAGAAATTGTAAAAACAAGCGGGCTGCCTGCCCGCCGAAACGGAAAGGACGGCTGTTTTGCAGGTTTCAAACTTTTTGCGCGCCCATCCCCGGCTGGTCTGGGCGGCGCAGCTTTTGATGGCGCTGGCCGCCGCTGCGGTGGGCTGGCTGCAGCTGGAACGCTCGGCCGGGCAGGAAAACCACGTGCTTCTGGCACTGGCGCCGCAGTATATCCTGCTGGGGGTATTGACAGTCTTTGCGGTGCCGGCGGTGATTTATGCGCTGTGCGGCCGGTGGCATTTCGCCACGGCGGCGGGCGGCGCGGCGGTCACGGTGCTGGCGCTGGTCAATTATTACGTCAAAATGCTGCACGGGACGGCGCTGATGGCGGTGGACATTGCCAACGCCGCCACCGCCGCCGACGTGGTGGGTGCATACAGCATCCGCCCCGACCCGACCAGCATCAAGATCGGTCTGTGCTTTCTGCCGGTGCTGGCCGCCGCCGCGGTACAGTGGCTGCTCGGACGGCCGGGACGCAAAGGCGCGCCGCCGGCGACCTGGACCGGGCGGCTGCTGCGGCTTGGCGGCGGCGCGGCATTTGTGCTGGCGCTGGGTGTTTGGGGATATTTCGGCCCCTGGTCCCTGGTGCCGAATGACACCGCCGTGCTGGCGCGGGCCATCGCGTTCGATTACCAGCAGTACGGCTATACGCCGTCGCTGGTGGCGTCGGTGCAGCTGGTGCTGGAACCGGTGGTGCAGCCGGAGGGCTACGATGCGGACGCGGTGGAGGAGATCGCCGCCGGCGCCGCAGGCTACCGGCCCGCGGTGCCGGCAACCGATGCGGGCAGCTATCCGGACATCGTGCTGATCTTGAACGAGAGCTTTTACGACCTTTCGCTGGTGACGGACCCGCTGGCGGACACGCCGTACCTGGACTTTTACCGTTCGCTGGCGGACAGCGCCGTGCTGGGGTATGCGCTGGTGCCCGATGTGGGCGGCGGCACCAACCGCAGCGAGTTTGAGCTGCTGACCTCCCACTCGCTGACGCTGCTGCCCGGCGTAACGCCGTTTGCCAACATGAGCATGGAAGGCCAGCCCAGCGCCGTCAGCTATCTGGAATCGCTGGGGTATGCCACACTGGCCGCACACCCGGCCGTGGCAAGCAATTACCGCCGCGGTATGGCGTGGCCGGCGCTGGGGTTTGACACCACGGCTTTCGAGCAGGACTTTGCCCCCTTCACGCCCTACGGCGGGCGCATCTATTATGTGCCGGACGCCGACGCCTTTGACTACTTTACCGCCATGTACGAGGCCATGCCGGAGGACCGGCCCCGCTTTGCCTACCTGCTGACGATGCAGAACCACGGCGGCTATGCCGACGTGGCGGCAGAGGAGCTGACCGTAAGCGCCGCCGCCGATTACGGCGCTTACGAGCACGACGTGGACGAGTACCTGAGCTGCATCTCGCTGACCGACGACGCCCTGGCCGGGCTGACCGACTATTTCACCGACCTGTACCGGACCACCGGCCGGCGGGTGGTGCTGCTGATGGTGGGTGACCATGCGCCCTACCTTGTTGACGAGCTGACCGACAGCGCGCTGACCGGGGCGGAGCGCACCATCCGCCAGCGGGCCACGCCCTTTGTGCTGTGGACCAACTATCCCGCCGAGACCCGCGTGACCACCGGCACTGCCGGGGACGCCCTGCCGGTGGTGGACCTGTGCGCGCTGCTGCCCATGGCGGCCGAGCAGGCCGGGCTGCCGCTTTCGCCCTATTACCGGTATCTTCTGGCCATGCGGCAGGAGGTCAGCGGCTGGACCAACCTGGACGGCGTGCTGCTTCCCGACGGCAGCGTTGCCGCCGATGGCGCCAGCGCCGAGGCCGATGCGTGGGTGTCCGGCTACTATATGCTGGAGTATAACGCCCTGACGGCGTCCGAGCGGGTCGAGAGCCTTTTTCTGCCGGAAACAGGCTGACCCGGCCGGGAATTTGACCTATTTGACCGGAATCCGGTGAAAAAAGCCGCAAATTTCTGGCCGGGCCGGGCTTGACTTTCCACCCCGGTTGGGGATACAATACCAGTAACTTCATTCCGTTTGAAAGCTGTGACGCGGACAAACGGGCGCGGATCTTCCGGGTATCAGAGAACGCCGCCCCTGCCGGCAGGGTGCTGCAAGCGGCCTGCCCGGCGGCTGCGCCTTACCACCGCGGAGCGCGGGGGAGAACCCCCGCCGGGTCCGGCCCGTTACCGCCGGAAACGAGTGGCGCGCCGCTTTGCCGGCGTGCAATTCGGGTGGAACCGTGGAGCTGACTTGCACTGCAATGGCCGCTTCATCCCGTGTTTGCGCCGGAACATCCTCCGGCGCGGAAAAACAGCGGGATGGGGCGGTTTTCTTTTGCGGCGGGGCGGCATACGGCCCGCCGCGCACACCCTGCCGGGCCCGGCCCGGCGCAACCCCAAAAGGAGGGGCCATCTTATGAAGATCATCTACAAGGACGGCACCGTGGCCGAGTGCCCGAAGGAAGAGGAACTGCACGTACTGCGCCACACGGCCGCCCACATCATGGCGCAGGCCATCAAGCGGCTGTTCCCCCAGGCGGACTTTGCCTTTGGCCCCGCCACCGAGAACGGCTTCTACTACGACGTGGACCTGGGTGACACCAAGCTGACCGACGAGGACCTGGCCAGCATTGAAAAAGAGATGAAGAAGATCTGCAAGGAAAACCTTGCCGTCAAGCCCTTCATCCTGCCCCGCGACGAGGCCGTCAAGCTGATGGAGGAGCGCGGCGAGCACTACAAGATCGAGCACATGGCCGACCTGGCCGACGAGACCGAGTTCAGCTTCTACCAGCAGGGCGAGTACATCGACATGTGCATCGGGCCCCACCTGACCTACACCAAGGCGCTGAAAGCCTTCAAGATCACCCAGCAGTCGGGCGCTTACTGGAAGAACGACAAGGACAACAAGATGCTGACCCGCATCAACGGCGTGGCCTTCCACAACCAGGAGGAACTGGACGCCTGGGAGAAGCAGCAGCAGGAAGCCCGCGAGCGCGACCACCGCAAGATCGGCAAGGAAATGCACCTGTTCATGACCGACGACCTGGTGGGCCGCGGCCTGCCCATGTTCCTGCCCAACGGCTATGTGGTCTGGCAGGAGCTGGAAAACTATATCAAGGCCAAGGAGCGCGCCCGCGGCTACCAGCACGTCATGACCCCCTGCGTGGGCACCGTCAACCTGTACAAGACCAGCGGCCACTGGGACCATTACCGCGAGAACATGTTCCCAGCCATGGAGATGGAGGGCGAAAGCTACGTGCTGCGCCCGATGAACTGCCCCCATCACATGATGATCTACGCCAACCGCCCCCACAGCTACCGTCAGCTGCCCATCCGCATCGGCGAGATCGCCCACGATTTCCGCTACGAGTCCAGCGGCACGCTGAAGGGCATCGAGCGCGGCCGGCATTTCTGCCAGAACGACGCCCATCTGTTCGTCACGCCCGACCAGATCAAGAGCGAGGTCGCCAACGTCTGCAACCTGATCTTTGACGTGTACAAGGACTTCCACATCACCGACTACCGCTGCGTGCTGTCGCTGCGGGACCCGGCCGACAAGAAGAAATACCACGACGACGACGCCATGTGGGAGCACGCCGAGACCGCCCTGCGCGAGGTGCTGACCGACCTGGGCATCGACTTTACCGAGGAGATCGGCGAGGCCGCCTTCTACGGCCCCAAGCTGGACGTGAACGTCAAGCCCGCCGTGGGCGCCGAGTACACCCTGTCCACCTGCCAGCTGGACTTCTGCCTGCCCGCCAAGTTCCACCTGACCTATGTGGACACCGACGGTACCGAAAAGACCCCCGTCGTCCTGCACCGCGCCATCCTGGGCTCCATCGACCGCTTCATGGCCTACCTGATCGAGGAGACCAAGGGCCGCTTCCCCACCTGGCTGGCCCCCACCCAGGTCAAGGTGCTGCCCGTCAGCGAAAAGACGCTGGACTACGCCCGCCAGGTCACCGAGACGCTGGAGAACGCCGGCGTCCGCGTGGTGCTGGACGAGTCCAACGAGAAGATCGGCTACAAGATCCGCGAGGCCCAGCAGGTGGACCGTGTGCCCTATATGCTGGTGCTGGGCGCCAAGGAGGCCGAGGCCGGCAATATCTCCATCCGCAACCGCGCCGGCGAGACCACCCAGGCAAGCCTGGAGGATTTCGTCGCCCAGGTCACCGAGGAGATCCGCACCCGCGCCTACAACAACTGATCCATTTGGCCGCATCCCTGCCACCCAGCCGCCCGCCGCCCGGAAGCCTTCCGGCGCGGCGGGCGCTTTTTTTGCGCGGCCGGCGCATGTTCCGTGCCGGGCGGGGCATGCTAAGGGCGGAGGTGTATGTACCATGACCTATCTGGATTGTTCCGCCTACGACTGCTGCCACAACAAGGGCGGCGCCTGCTGCCTGGGCTGCATCGACGTGCAGCACACCGGCGAAAACGGCGCGGTCTGCGGCAGCTACTGCTCCAACGAGGGCTACGCCAACGCCGCCACCGACAACGCCCCCGGCACCGCCGAGACCGACATCCGCTGCGACGACGAGGTCTGCCGCCATTTCAAGCAGATGACCTGCCGCGCCAGCCGCGTGCGCATCGACGAGAGCACCACCGGCCCCGCCTGCCTGACCCGCAGCGAGGGCAAATGACCCCGGCGGCAGCCCGCCCGGCGGCCGCGCCGCCGGGAGACCGCCCTGCCGCTTCAGGCGCCGCCGCGCGGCGGCGCGTACATATAAAATTCTATTTAGAAAGTTAAAGGCCGCCGGAAACCGGCAGGGGAGAAAAGCTCCGGCGGCCGGGCTTTTGCCGCGCCCTTGCCGCCCCGGCGCAGACCGCGGACGATTTTGTGGAAACTCTTCTATTTCGGATGGAAGATCCTGCTATACATTTGCCGGCGGCGTGGTATAATCGTATCTGCATTTGGTGCACTGTACTTTTACATGGATAGAGAGGTTTTTGACATATGGCATCCCTTCTTCTGCCGGTGATCTACCTGGCGTTTATCAGCCTGGGCCTGCCGGATTCGCTGCTGGGGTCGGCCTGGCCCAGCATGGTGGGCCAGCTGGGGGCGGACCTGTCCTGGGCGGGCATCGTATCGATGATCATCTCGGCCGGCACCATCGTTTCCAGCCTGTGCAGCGAGCGTCTCAACGCCCGCCTCGGCACCGGCGGCGTCACGGCGGTCAGCGTGCTGCTGACCGCAGCGGCGCTGTTCGGGTTTTCCACCTGCACCCGGTTCTGGCAGCTGTGCGTGTGGGCGGTGCCCTACGGCCTGGGCGCCGGCAGCGTTGACGCGGCGCTGAACGCCTATGTCTCGCTGCACTACAAAAGCCGCCACATGAGCTGGCTGCACTGCATGTGGGGTGTGGGCGCCAGCGCGGGGCCCGTCATCATGGGCCGGGCGCTGGCCGGCGGCAGCTGGCAGGGCGGCTACCGCATCATCTCGCTGATCCAGTTCGGCCTGACGGCGGTGCTGCTTTTGAGCCTGCCGCTGTGGAAACGCCCCGAAAAAACGCCGGAGGGCGCAGACTATACCCCGGAGCACCGCACCCTTCCCCAGCTGCTGCGCATGCCCGGCGTGCCCCAGGTGCTGCTGTGCTTTTTCTGCTACTGCGCGCTGGAATCCACCGCCGGCATGTGGGCGGCCAGCTACTGCACGCTGGTGCGGGGCATCGATGCCGGCACCGCGGCCGGCTGGGCCAGCACCTTTTACCTGGGCATCACCATCGGCCGGGGCGTCTGCGGCTTTTTGACCATAAAGATCAACGACCAGAACATGATCCGCCTGGGCCAGGTGCTGATCGCCCTGGGCGTGGTGCTGGTGCTGCTGCCGGCCGGGCAGGGGGTGCTGTTTGCGGGGCTGGTCACCATCGGGCTGGGCTGCGCGCCCGTCTACCCCAGCATCATCCACGAGACCCCCGCCAATTTCGGCCGGGAGGTCAGCCTGGCCATGACCGGCATCCAGATGGCCTTTGCCTACGTGGGCAGCTGCCTGATGCCGCCGCTGTTCGGCCTGCTGGCCCAGTATGTGACGCCGGCGCTGTACCCCTGGTTCCTGGCCGCGCTGCTGGCTTTGATGTTCTCCATGGCCGAAAGCCTGCACCGCCGCACCCGCGAAAAGCGCCGCGCCGTGGAAACCGGCCGGTGACCCCCAGCCCGCCGTGCGCCGCCCGGCAGGCCGGTGAAAAAACAAACAACAGCAAAACAGGCGCAGCCCCGCCGCGTCCGGCCAAAACCGGATACGGCGGGGCTGCTTTGTCTGCGTTGTGCGCGGGAGCCGGGCTTTCCGCGGAACAAAATATGCCGGATCTGCGATCGGGGGAACGCGGCGCGGGCCGTTACCCGCGGTAGAGCTTTTTGATCTCCGGGATGGTTTTCCCCTCGGCGCGCAGGGCCTTGATCTCGGCGATGCGGGCTATGCTCTCGGCGCGGCGGTAGCGGCGGGTCAGGTTCTCCTCCGCCTGTTCAAAGGGCAAAAGGCCTTCCTCGGTGTAAAACTTCAGGGTGCTGTACCGCACGCCGGTCAGCCGTACCAGCTCGCCGATGGTCACCACTTCTGCCTGCTGGATGACCTCCAGCTTCCTCTGCCGGGACACGGGGATGCCTCAGCAGCCGGCCGAGACCGCCGCGCCGAGGGCGGGCAGCGTCATAAAGATGGTCACATAGTCGATCATGTCCTGGATGTTCCGGCCCTCCGGCTGGCGGGAAAGCGCAGCCAGGTGATCGTGCATCTGGCGCAGCTCAAAGGGGGAAAAATATTCTTTCAGGCAGCCGCTTTTGTCCAAAAGCACTGCCACCGCGGCGGCCTCGTCCGAGATGGGGCCGTCCTCCAGCAGCTCGGCGCGCACCATGTCCACCGTATGGCCGATGGCCTCGGTGCGGGGCAGGTAGCGGGTCTGAGAATTGAACAGCCCGCCCTTTGCCTCGTCGGCCAGGCCCGCCGCGCACAGCGACTGCCCCACCGCGGCGGTCAGCTCCGCCATCGGCCGGGCGCTCAGGGAAAAGCTGTACAGGTCCACCAGCTTTTCCAGGCTGAGCGGCTTGTCCCGGTCCAGCCTGGCGTACAGCGACTGCAGGCAGGCGCACTCGGCAGGCAGCGGCGCGGTGATGCGGATGCGCTTGCCCTCCACCGCAATGCAGCCGGCCAGCCGCAGCTCGATCAGCCCGGCAGCCACCAGGCAGATCTGGCGTTCCTCGGCCAAAAGGGGGAAGGCGCCGCGGCGGTTGACCGCGCAGGCGTAGTAGCTTTGGGTGATGGAAAGGTCGTTCATGGGAGCCTCCCTTTGGTTTGGCAGCCCGGCCGGCGGCAAAAAAGCTGCCGCCATGCACTGACTACTTATTACTTATTACTTACGGCTTAAAGATAGCATACAGGAAAACGCTTGTCAATAGCATGGTCGCAGATCCTGCCGCAGGGGACCGGCCCGGCGGCGCGGCAGAAAAGGGCGGATAAATGCAGCGGCGGGCCCCGCCCGCACGTCCCGGTGCGCCCGTGCATATGCTGGGGGCAGGGGACGGGGCATGGCCGCGGCAGTCCGCCCGGCACCCCGCCCCGCAGGAAAGGAGTGACATCCATGCCCAGCACAGCACATCCCCCTTACTGGGGCATGACCCTGCAAAGCGGTTCCCGCGGACCGGACGTGGCGCTGATCCAGCGTTGGCTGAACGCGGCGCGCCGCCGCTGGAACGTGATCCGCCCGGTGGCGGTGGACGGCCGCTACGGCTCCGCCACCGCAACGGCGGTCAAGACCTTCCAGCAGCTGGCCGGCCTGCGCAGCGACGGCGTTGTGGGGCCGGAGACCTGGGACGCCCTGTACGAGGCCGCCGGCCAGCAGCAGACCGCCGACGACCTTTACCCCGGCGTGCAGCTGCAGGAGGGGAACCACGGGGCGGCGGTCAAAAGCGCCCAGCAGAAACTGCAGGCGCTGGTGCCCGCCCTGAACGCCGACGGCGAGTACGGCAGCCGCACGCGGGAGGCCGTGCGCGCCTACCAGACCGTAGAGGGGCTGAACGCCGACGGCGTCATCGGCCCTGCGACCTGGGCCAGCCTGTTCGGCCTGGGCTGACGACCGGCACAGGCCGGTGCCCGCAGGACGCCCCGGACCCGCCGCAGCGCGGAGACGGGGCGTCCGTTTTTGTATGCCGGAAAGACGGGACAAATCAAAAACGGCGATATTGCGGCTGTTTGCGCCGCGCGGCGCTTGCCCGGCCCGGCGGATGCAGCAAAGATACAAATGTGAAACTTTGCCGCCGCCGGCCGGCCCGTCCCGGCAAAGATGTTGGGCAAAATCTGCCGAAACAGCAGCATATCTTGGGCGCAATGCGGATGCCAGCCAAATTTTGGCAGAAGAAACCGGCAGATTGCCGCATTGACAGGGCTGTAAAGAAGTTGTAAACTATTGAAGTATAAGAATGAAGAATCAGCAGGATCAAAGACCGTCCGCCCGCGGGCCATGCCGGCGGTGATGTACGGTAGGTTCTTTTTGCGTTTCCGGCGGGCCGCCGCCGTTTGCCGCAGTTTTTACGGAAAGGAAGTTGCCCCGCCCATGCACATCAAACCGCTTGCCCTGCACAAAAGGCTGCTGGCGCTGCTGTTGGCGCTTTGCCTGATGCTGACCGCTGCCCCGGTTGCATTCGCGGAAGATCTGCGTTCCCTGGATATTTTTTATGCCAAGCAGCAGACAAGCAGCACCTGCACGCTGGCCTCGGCGGCCATGATGATGCGCCGCCGCGCGTACTTAGACGGCCTGGACAACTGGGATACCATCACCGAGTCCAGCCTGCGCCGCGTGGCCTGGAGCTATGTCGGCCTCTCCCATGACTTTACCATGCTGGGCATCGAGGTCCAGCACGCCTACTTTGACGATGACCGCGCCGTGGAAAGCCAGCTGATCGAGCTGCTGCGCGAGCACCCGGAGGGCATCGTCGTCTACAACCGCAACTACCCCCACGCCATCCTGGTCACCGATTACACCGGCGGGCAGTTCTACTGCGCCGACCCGTCCACCGCGGCGCCGTCGGGCCGCATCCCGCTGAGCCAGGCAACCATCACCATCTCCAGCGCGGTGTCCTACTGGTTCGTTGCCAGCGACATAAACCGCTCCAGCGGCCTGGGCCCGGCGCTGACCGCCACCGCGGCCTCCTATCCCAGCCGTCTGCGCACCGGCGAGGCTTTTGTGCCTTCCGGTACCATCACGTCACCGGGCAACATCACCAGCGTGCGGCTGACGGTGCTGTCGGAGAGCGGCGAGACGGTGCAGACCGCCTCCGCCGAGCCGAACGCCCCCACCTACGACCTGGCCGGGCTGGCCAGCCAGCTCAGCTTCCAGACGCTGGGGGCCGGGCAGTACACCTTCCTGCTGACGGCGGACGATGATTTCGGCGGGCGGCTGAACCTGCGCAAGACAATGATCGTTTCCGGCAGCGACACGGTGCTGGCAAGCTATTCCGGCACGGTGCCCAGCCTGTCCAACATCAACGCCATCAACCTGACCGAGACCGGCTTTGACATCGAGTCCACCGCCACCGACACCGACGACGAGATCGTGATGGTCAGCTACTCGGCCTGGGCGGACGGCGAGCAGTTTGCCCAGAGCATGCTGGGCACCCGGAGCGACAACGACACCTACACCGTCCACGTGGATGCCGAGGCGGCGGTGCTGGGCATCGACAGCTTCCTGATCAACATCACCGCCGTGGACCGGGACGGCAACTCTGCCCGCGGCACGCTGAGCGTCAAGGTGGGCCTGGACGACAGCGAGGACACCGGCCTGGTGGCCGACCAGCAGCTGGTGCAGTAAGCCCCCCTGGGCGATCAGCCAATACAAGCCAATGCAAGCCCCCGCAGCGCGGAAAACCGCACCGCGGGGGCTTTTTGCATCGCAAAACCAAAACCGCCTGCCCGGCATGGCGCGCAAAATGTGAAAATTCTGCGCAGGGGCGCATCTTCTTGCCAAGCGGGCCGCTGTGCGCTACAATATACCCGTAAGTTGATACTCGCAGGGAGGGTGCAGGCCATGATGTACAACCCGCAGCTGGAAACCTTTTTGTGTGTGGCGGACGCCGGCAGCTTCAACAAAGCGGCGGCCACGCTGTACATCACCCCCACGGCGGTGGTCAAGCAGGTGAACCTGCTGGAAAGCTCGCTGGGGCTGACGCTGTTCACCCGCACCCACCGCGGCCTGGTGCTGACCGAGGCCGGCAAATCGCTGTACAAGGACGCGCGGTACATCATCCGGTACTGCAAAGCGTCGGTGCTGCGGGCCAAAAGCGCCGGCGGCGAGGAGCGGGTCATCCGCATCGGCACCTCGCCGATGACGCCGGGGCAGTTTTTGGTCGATCTGTGGCCCAAAGTCCACAGCCTTTGCCCCGACATCAAGTTTGAGCTGGTCCCCTACGAAAACACGCCGGAGAACGCGCGGGAAATTCTCGCAAACCTGGGCCAGAACATCGATATCGTGGCCGGGCCGTTTGATGCCCGCGCGCTGCAGAACTGGCGGTGCGCGGCGCTGCTGCTGAGCCGCGAGCCGATCCGGCTGGCGCTTTCGCTGCACCACCCGCTGGCCGGCAAAAAGCGGCTGACCGTCCAGGACCTGCACGGCGAACGGCTGATGATGATCCGCCGCGGCTGGAACGGCTCGATGGACGCACTGCGCGACGACCTGGCGCAGAAGCACCCCGAGATCGAGATCGTGGATTTCGACTTTTTCAACCTGGATACCTTCAACCGGTGCGAGAACGCCAACGACCTGATGGTGGCCATCGACAACTGGAAGAGCGTCCATCCGCTGCTCAAAGTGGTGCCGGTGCGCTGGAAATTCACCATCCCCTTCGGCATCCTGCACGCGCCCACTCCCTCGCCCACGGTGGAGCGTTTTCTCGAAGCCATCCAGCAGGTCACCGGCGCCGGCGAGGAACTGCCCAAAATTTGAGCCTGCGCCGGATGTGCCCAAACACCCGCCGCGGCAAAAGCCGCTTGCCGGCGCGGCCGGCGCAGAAAGGAAAAATCGCCTATGGAACATCCGGGAACAAAAAGACTGGAAACCGAACGCCTGCTTTTGCGGCCGTTTGGCCCGGCAGATGCGGAAAGCTGCATCCGCAACTGGGCTGCCGACCCGGTGGTCTACCGCTACATCAGCCAGGAACCGCAGACGCCGGAACAGGTGCGGGGCTGGCTTGCCGCGGCGGAGGAAGCCTATGCCAACCCGGAGACTCGGTATTGGGCGGTCGTTGAGAGAACTGGTGGGGAAGTGATCGGCGAGATTTTCGTCGATGACTTCAGCGCCCGCAACGGCTGGTGCGAGCTGGACTGGAAAATCGGCAGCAGGTTCTGGCAAAAGGGATATGCCACCGAGGCAGCCGCCGCAGTGGCCCGCCATCTGCTGGACGCGGAGGGCTTCCACCGGATACAGGCAAAGTGTTGTGTGGAAAACCCGGCGTCTGAACGGGTCATGCAAAAGATCGGCATGACCAGGGAGGGCACCCTGCGCGGCTATTTCCGCACAAAGGACGGCCGCTGGTGCGATGTGGTGCTGTACGCGCTGATTGACGGCGAGCAGCCGGAAACCGCCCCGCAAGAGGCAAAAAGGCCTTTTCCGCCTTCCCCGCAATGAGCGCCGCCCCCATTCCATAAAGCAAAAAAGCACCCCGCCGGGCGGTATCCATGCCGCCCGGCGGGGTGTCTGTTCAGGTCTTGATAAACTTCTTGTCAGCGTCCGGCAGGCCGGCTTCGTCCGAGACATACCGCTCCGCCCGCATGTGCAGGTCGTACTTTTCCCGCAGCGCGGCGATGGTCCCCATCATCGGCGAGGCATGATGGATGTCCAGCGACGCCTGGTCCTTCCAGCTGTCGATCAGCAGGACGGTCTCCGGGTCGTTCATCGGCAAAAAGTAGTCGTACCGCAGGTTGCCGTCCTCGGCGCGGATCAGGGCGGCGGTGCCGCTTTGCTCCATCTCCTCGGCAAACTTGCGCGCGCTGCCGTTTGTTCCGGTGTAGTACAGATTCATGGTGATGCTCATGGCAAAGACCCCTTTCCTGATAAATACTGGCAAATCATGATTTCTTTACGTCCAGCAGGGTCACCCCCTGCGGCGGGTTGCGGTCAATGGCCCCGACGATCCGGTGGGGCAGGTACGGCTCCTCCAGCCAGGCGATGTCCTCCCCGCTCAGCTGGACATCCAGCGCGCCGGCGGCATCGTCAAAATGCGCGGCCTTGGTGGCGCCGATGATGGGTGACGCCGCCCCTTTGGCCCACAGCCACGCCAGGGCGACCTGCTGCATCTTGACGCCGTACCGCTCGGCCAGGGTGTGCACCCGGCGCACGATCTCCATGTCCTGGGCCTCGGTGCGGTCGTACTTGCCCATGGCGGCGCGGTCGGTGCGGCTGCGGATGGAATCCGAGTTCCAGGTCGGGCGGGTCAGATGCCCGGCGGCCAGCGGGCTGTACGGCATCAGCGAGACGTTCATCTGCCGGCAGATGGGGATCAGCTCCCGCTCGTCCTCGCGGTACAGCAGGTTGTAGTGGTTTTCCATCGCCGCAAACTGCGCCCAGCCGTGGTCGCGGGCGGCCAGCTGCATGTTGTAAAACTGGTAGCCGTACATGGCCGACGCCCCAATGGCCCGCACCTTGCCGGACACCACCAGGTCGTTCAGCGCCTCCATCGTCTCCTCAATGGGGGTGTCGTAGTCGAACCGATGGATGATATACAGGTCCAGGTAATCGGTGCCCAGCCGGCGCAGGCTGCCCTCAATCTCCCGGTGGATCGCCTCGGCGCTGAGCCGGCCGGGGTTAAAATAGACCTTGGACGCAATGACCACCTTGTCCCGCGCGACGTTCTTTTTCAGCGCCCGGCCCAGGTATTCCTCGCTGGTACCGTCAGAGTAGCCGTTGGCCGTGTCAAAAAAGTTGATGCCCAGCCCCAGCGCGTGCCGGACGATGGCCTCGGTGCCGGTTTCGTCCAGCGTCCAGTCGTGCATGGTGCCGGCTTTGCCAAAACTCATGCAGCCGACGCAGAGTTTGGATACCCGGATATCGGTATTGCCAAGATTTGTGTACTCCATAGTCCACGCTCCTTACGTCTGTTTTCTCTTTGCGGCAATGGGGCCGGCCGCTGTGATTTGACATGATGCCAGTATGTCGATGGGATACCCCTGCAACGGCGGCGCGTCGATCGCAGCAGCCGCGCCGGCCGGTACACAGGGATGCGGCCCGTCCCAGACCGGCGCTGCCGCTCAGCCCTCGGCGGCCTTGTTGACGCAGGCTACCGCGTTCAGGCTGCGGGGGTAGCCGATGTAGGGCAGGCACTGGGAGACGACCCGGATCAAAAAGTCCTTGTCGCTGCCCAGGTTCATGTTGCCCTTGGCGTGGGCGGTCAGCTGGGGCTCGCAGCCGCCCTGTGCGGCCAGAAAACAGAAGGTGATCATCTCCCGCTGGGACAGCGTCAGCCCGGTGCGGGTGTAATAGTCGCCAAAGCAGTTGGCCGCCAGCCAGCGGTTGATGTGCCCGGCTTTCCAGGCTTCCAGCATCTGGGGGCCAAAGATGTCGGCCTGCGCCTGCGCGCCCTTTTCCAGCCGGTCGTCCATCGTGGTGGTGGCCTGCCCCGCAAGCGGCAGGGCCACGCCCCGGCGGGTAAGCTCCTCGTTCGTCAGATCGAGAAACGGCCGCACCCGGCCGATGCCCAGGTAGTCCACCGCCTGGTAGACGATCTCTTTGACCATGACCGGCGTCAGCCCTGCGTCCAGCGCGCGGGGCAGCTCGGCGGCAAACTCCTCCTTGCCCTGGCAGCCCAGCAGCGTGGCCAAGATCGCCATGTGGCGGGTGACGGGTTCCAGCTGCTGGCCGGGCTCGTTCACCACCTCGTCAAAGGCAAAATGGTCAAAACGCTCGGCAAATTCCGGGTCGGTCTCATGGTAGCTTTTCATGGCTGCACGCTCCTTTGCTTGGTATCTGCGGCAGCTGCGCGGCAAAAGCCGGTTGGCGGCTGCCTGCCATGTTTATTGTATCCCAAACGACGGTCTGATGTCTAATGCTTATCCGATATGCTCAGCCATGCAAATTGCGTATGCATCCCGGCCCGCACGGCTGCCCGGCCGCAGAGGGAGCCCGTTTGGCCGGCATGGGACTGGCGGGGACCCGGCCGATGCGCAAAAGGCGCGAAGCGGCCGCCGCAAAAAACTTTGCCCCCGGTGATACATTCCCGCCCCGGCAGACGTTATAAGGGTGAACGGACACAAAACAGGCCGGCGGGGCGGGGCAGGGAGGACAGCCGCCCGCCGCCGGCCAAAAGGAGGGGAGCAGATGGAACATCCCACACGGCCCATTGCCGACGAGGCCGCGCTGGAGCAGGCGGTGCGGCAGTACCAGGCCGAGTTGCTGCGCTATGCGGCGGGCATCCTGGGCAATGCCGCCGACGCCGAGGACGCGGTGCAGACCGCTTTCCTCAAGCTGTGGCACAGCCGCGGCCGCCTGCGGCCGGACACCAACCTGCGGGCACTGCTGTACCGCATCACCTGCAATACGGCGCTGGACATGCTGCGCCGCGCCCGGCGGGAGGCTGCCCGCACCCCGCCCGCAGCCCCACCGGAAACCGACGGCCCGGAAACCGCTGACCGGCGGGCGGCCCTGCGCGCCGCGCTGGACGCCCTTGCGCCCCAGGACCGGGCGCTGGTATGGGGCCAGGTGGTGGAGGGCTTGTCCTACCGGGAGCTGGCGGCCATCCACCACCGGCCGGAGCCGTACCTGCGCAACCGGTGCAGCCGTGCCAAACGCCTGCTGGCCGACCTGCTGACCCAGATGGAAGAGGAGGACTGCACATGAACGCTGCGAACGAACGCACCCCCGGTGACGCTGCCCTGCGCCGGCAGCTGTTGGCCCTTGCCCCGCCGGAAACCGACCTGTGGCCGGGCATCGCCGCGGAGCTGGCCCGGCAGCCGTCCCGTCCCCGCTGGTCCGTCCGCCGCAGGCTGTGCGCGGTGCTGCTGGCGGCGGTATTGCTGGCCGCTTTGCTGATGGGCGCGGCGGTGCTGCGCAGATGGGTGGTGTACGACACTGCCGCCGGTACCCTGACCATCCTGCCGGAAGGGGAGGGCTATGCGCCCGAAGGCACCGACGAGGACGGCAACCCCTACGCCGCCTTTGCCCCGGTGCCGTCCTGGCAGACAGATGCGGCCGGGGACGGCAGCCTGATCCTGCCGGAGACCGGGCGCACCCGCCTGCTAAACAGCGCCTGCTTTGGCCAGGCGACGGTGGAGGTGCAGGGGGATGCGGGCAGCCTGAGCGTTGGCGGCGGCCCGGCAATGCTGCAAAGCAGCGACCGGGCGGAGCTGCTGGCCGCCTGGCCCTGGGACGATGGCGTACGGCGCATGGCCGGCGCCCTGCCGGAACGCTGCGCGTTTACAGCGGGCACGGTGCTGCCATACACCACGCCGCAGCAGCTGGCGCAGGCCGGGCTTGCCAGCCTGGAACAGGGGGACGGCTGGGCGGCGGCTGTTTTTGACCTGCCGGAAGAGGTCAAACGGCAGGGCCGGACGCTGAGCCTGACCTACACCGGCCCGGACGGGGCGCAGGTGCGGCTGAAAAGCGGCCTGAGCAGCGACTGCAGCCTGCTCTTGACCGGCAACGAGGACCTGCAGCCCCAGCCGCTGGAGCTGGACGGCTTTGTGGGCGGCACCAGGGTCACCCGCAAAAACGCCGACGGCCGGGACGAGACCACCGTCTACCTGTGGCGGCCCATCGACCCGGTCATGCTGGACAGCAGCGCCGACGTGCTGCTGCGCCGCGCCGCCGAGGCTGCCGGCGCCGGCCCCGACACCCTGCTGGGCCAGGCCGCCGCGCTGGCCAAACCCGGCGCCGAAGAGGAACAGCGGTACCTGAGCTATACCATCACCGCAGCCGGCCTGACCGACGCCGAGCTGGACGCGTTGCTGGTCGCCCTGGCCGGCTGACCCGCACGGTGCCAAACACGCATCCGCCCGCGGCAGGGAACCCCCTGCACCGCGGGCGGATGCGTGTTTGGCCGGCCGCAGGCGCCGCCTGGCTTTGCGGCGCGGGGGCAGGGAGGGCTGCCGCCCCCCTCACGCGCCGTCCGCTTCCAGCAGTTCCCGCAGCGTTTCCAGCGCACGCTTTTCAATGCGGGAGACATAGCTCCGGCTGATGCCCAGCCGCCGGGCAATGGCCTGCTGGGTCAGCTCCGGACCGCCGTCCAGGCCGTAGCGCAGCGTCAGGATGCGGGCCTCCCGCGGCGGCAGCCGGGCCACCTGCGCCCGCAGGCGCAAAATGCTGTCCCGCCGCTCGCAGTCGTCCTCCATCACCGCGTCGTCGGGCAGCGTGTCGGCCAGCGTCAGCTGGCCGCTGTCGTTGCTGCCGCTTTCCAGCGGTTCCTGCAGCGAGAGGGGCGTGCCCTCCCGCCGGGTATGGCGCAGGTGCATGCGGATCTCGTTCTCGATGCACTGGGAGGCATAGCTGGCAAACCGCACGCGGCGGGCCGGGTCAAAGGTGTCCACCGCCTTGATCAGCCCGATGGACCCGATGCTGACCAGGTCGTCCTGGGACGCGCTGGCCGCGTAATACTTTTTTGCCACGTGGGCCACCAGGCGCAGGTTGTGGCGGATCAGCGTGTCCCGCGCGGCGCGGTCGCCGGCCTGCATCGCGGCAAAGGCGGCGCGCTCCTCGGCGGGGCGCAGCGGCCGCGGAAAGCTGCCCGCTTCCAGGTGCAGCGCCAGGTACAAAATCTGCGAGGCCGCCGCCTGGAGAAAAATCGTCAAAATTTGCAGCATACCATCACCCCCGGCAAGGATATGCGGCCCCCGGCGCCGGTATGCCTGCGGCAGCCAAAGCCCCGCCGGCGCGCTGCCCGCACCAAGCCCCGGCAAAACCACCACATTGCCCGCGGCGTTTTTGGGCAAAGTGCCCGATTTTGCAAAGACGACAGGAAAAAATGACATTTCAGCGACAGTTCCGCGCCGCGCGGCAGATTTTTGGCTTGCGTTTTGCCGCGTTTGCGTTTATACTAAAAGTACAAGGAAAAGTATGCCTTTCGGCTGCTTTTCCGGGGCGCGGCCGCGGGGACCCGGCTGTCTCCGGGAGCGGGGCGCGCCCCGGTATGCCTGCGGCACCCGGCCGCGGGACACGAATGCGAGGTGGAAAAACATGAAACACATTGTCATCACCATGGCCCGCGAGTACGCCTCCGGCGGCAGCGAGATCGCCCGGATGGTTGCCGACGAACTGGGCATCCCCCTGTACAACAAGGAGCTGATCACCATTGCGGCCAAAAAGAGCGGCCTGACCGAGGAAGCCATCGCCGCCAGCGAGAACCAGCGCAGCGGCAGCCTGATCTACAGCCTGTACATGATGGGCAACACGCTGCCCCTGGCCGACCAGGTCTACATCCTGCAGTCCAACGTCATCAAGGAACTGGCCGAAAAAGAGTCCTGCATCATTCTGGGGCGCTGCGGTGACTATGTGCTGCGTGACCGCGACAATGTGCTGCGCACCTTCGTGTTTGCGCCGCTGGAACAGCGCATCGCCTTTGCCAAGTCCCGCCCCGGTGCCAAGGACATGGCCGACCGCCTGTGGGAGACCACCCTGGCCAAGCACGACCGCGCCCGCGCCAGCTACTACAATTACTACACCGAAAACCGCTGGGGCGAGGCCAAAAACTACGACCTGTGCCTGAACGCCGCGCTGGGCCGCGAGACCTGCGCGCAGATGATCGTGGACGCGGCCAGGGCCATGCAGGCCAGGCCGTGACCCCGCGCGTTTTTCACTGACTTTCAGCGGCCGGGAGCCAGCCTCGGTTCCCGGCTGTTATTCTGCCTGCCCGCGGCGGATACTAGGATACACGGCACACCATTTTCAAGGAGAGAAACGACCCATGCAAGCAAACTACGACCTGATCATCGTCGGCGCCGGCCCTGCCGGCATCTTCACCGCGCTGGAACTGCTGCGCAAAGGCAGCAAGGCCCGCATGCTGATCGTGGAAAAAGGCAAGCCGGTGGAAAAACGCCACTGCCCCAAGGCAGAGATCGGCCACTGCGTCAACTGCAAGCCCACCTGCGCCATCACCACCGGGTTTTCCGGCGCGGGGGCTTTCTCGGACGGCAAGCTGTCCTTGTCCCACCAGGTGGGCGGCGAGCTGCCGGAGCTGATCGGCGAGGACTTTGCCCAAAGCCTGATCGACTACACCGACAAGATCTACCTGGAATTTGGCGCCGACCCCCATGTGGAGGGCGTCTACGAGGGCGCCGAGATCAAGGATATCCGCAAGCGGGCCATCCAGGCCGGTCTGCGGCTGGTGGACTGCCCCATCCGCCACCTGGGCACCGAGAAGGCCCAGCAGCTCTACCTGAACATCCAGAATTACCTGGCGGAGCACGGCGTCGAGATGCTGTTCAACACCGAGTGCGAGAACATCCTGCTGGATGGCACCACCTGCACCGGCGTGCGCATCCGGGAGGCGGGCGGCGCCGAGCATGACCTGTTTGCCAAACAGGTGGTCATCGCCACCGGCCGCCGCGGCGCCGACTGGCTGGAAAAGCTGTGCGCCGAGCACGGCATCACCCACAAGCCCGGCACGGTGGACATCGGCGTGCGGGTGGAGTGCCGCAACGAGGTGATGGAGACCATCAACAGCGTGCTGTACGAGGGCAAGCTGATCGGCTATCCCCGCCCCTGGAAAAACAAGGTGCGCACCTTCTGCCAGAACCCCGGCGGTTTTGTGGCGCAGGAAAATTACGACAACGACCTGGCGGTCGTCAACGGCCACAGCTACAAGGACCTGAAAAGCAACAACACCAACCTGGCGATTTTGTGCAGCCACAACTTTACCGAGCCTTTCAATCAGCCCATCGCCTACGCCCAAAAGGTGGGCGAGCTGACCAACATGCTGGGCGCCGGGCACATTCTGGTGCAGCGGTACGGCGATATTTTGGACGGAAAGCGCACCTGGCCTCGGGAGCTGGCCCGCGCCAACGTGCAGCCCACCCTGAAAGACGCGGTGGCCGGCGATATCACCGCCGCCATGCCCTACCGCGCCATGGTCAACATCATCGAGTTCATCAAGATGATGGACCAGGTGGTGCCGGGCTTTGCCGCGCCGGAAACGCTGCTTTACTCTCCGGAGCTGAAATTCTACTCCAACAAGGTCAAGATGGACACCGACCTGAAGACCAACCTGGCCGGCCTGCACTGCCTGGGCGATTCCTCCGGCTGGACCCGCGGCCTGATGATGGCGTCGGTCATGGGCGTGCTGATGGGCCGCAAGCTGATCGAGAACCACGGCTTTTGATGCAAAAGCTCCGCAGGCCTGAAAACGCCGCCCGCATATCGTAATAACAACGCCCCGGTCGTAGGACCGGGGCGTTGCAGTATGCCAAAAGTCAGGGCAGGGGACGGCCGGCGCGGCGGAACATCCGGCGCACCTCGTCGGGGGTGCAGCGGAAATCCCCCTCGCCGCTGCGGCGGTAGGTGCCGGTCAGCGGGTCGCCGCCCACATACACCGGGCGGTCCCGGCGGTTGGCGCGGGGCACCCGGATGACCACGATGCGTTTGCCCTGGCAGTCCTCCACCCGCACATGGCGGGGCTTCAGGATGTTGGCGCTGGCAATGTTCGGGGTGTTGACCAGCACCCAAAAATCGTGCACCAGCTGCATCGGGTCGGGCAGATCGATGGGGTGCAGGCTTTTGTCCGGCAGCTCCTCCACCCCCAGCAGGATCACCCCGCCCCAGGTGTTGGCAAAGGCGGAGTAGGTCTCCCAAATGCTGTGGGGCAGGCCGCCGTAGGCCTTTTTGGCCTCCAGCCGGTTGTTTTCGCGGCAGCGGCGCATGTCATAGTGCAGGTCAAACATGGCAGCCTCCTTGGCGGCGGGGCGGCGCTCAGTCCTCGTCCAGGTCAAAGTCGCCGGGCAAAAGCAGCTCCAGCGAGGCGTCCGGGTCGGCCACCAGCCGCTTGGACTGGTTCAGGATGGCCCGCTCCACCACGTTGCGCGCCATGCGGCCGTTGCCGTTTTTGCCGGCGTCGGCGGCCTGCCGGCGGGCAAAGTAGTCTTTCAGCGGGGCCTCGCAGGCGGCGTCCAGCGCGTAGCCCTTGCCCTTTGCGATGGAACCCGCGATCTGCCACAGCTGCTCGCCGGTATAGTCGGGGAACTCGATCTGGTTGGGGAAACGGCTGGCCAGGCCGGAATTGGCGGTCAAAAACTGCTGCATCTCCCTGGTGTAGCCGGCCAGGATCACCACCAGGTCATCCCGGTGGTCCTCGATGCCCTTGACCAGCGTGTCGATGGCCTCCAGGCCAAAGCTGTCCTCCCGGCCGCGGTAAAGGCTGTATGCCTCGTCGATGAACAGCACGCCGCCCAGGGCGCTCTGGATCACCTGGTTGGTCAGCGGGGCGGTGTGGCCCACGTAGCGGCCCACCAGGTCGGCGCGGGTCACCTCCACCAGCTGGCCGCCCCGCAAGGCGCCGATGGCCTTGAGGTACTTGGACAAGATGCGGGCAATGGTGGTCTTGCCGGTGCCGGGGTTGCCGGTAAAGATCATGTGCATGTTGACGCTGGCGGCCTGCAGGCCTTGGGCCTTGCGCCGCTGCTGGGCCTGCACGTTTTTGGCAATGTCCCGCACAAAGGTCTTGACTTCCTCCAGGCCGATGATGCCGTCCAGCTCGGCTTCCACGGCGGCCACGTCGCCGCGGTACTGCTGGGGCAGCAGATTCAAAAGGTCAAAGGGCTCGCCGCCGTTTACTGCGGCCATCAGGCGGCCGTCTGCCACTGTCAGCCGCATGGCGGTGCCGGCGGGCAGCGGTTCCTCGTGGTCCAGCACATACTCGGCAATGGCGCGGTAGGCGTCGTCGGCGTATTCCTGGATGGCGTCCACGCCGTTGGCGCGGCCGTAGCGGGCGGCCAGGTGGTCCCGCACCGCCCCGTCGGCAGAAAGGGCCAGCCCGCACTGGGCGCGCACCTTCTGGGCCAGGGCGTTCAGCTCCCGCGCGGCGATGGCGTTCAGGCTTTCGGGCGTGAAGGGGGCGGTGCGGCAGATGTCGCCGGACAGCGCGTCCACAAACCGCGCGCCGAACCGCTCGGCCAGGGCCTCCGGACCCTTGGAGGAGAAGAACACAAAGTATTTGCCGCCGGCCTGCAGCTCGCCCACCGCGCCGGGGGCCAGCGCGGTGCCCACATCCACCAGGATGCCCCGCTGCAGCACATACCGGCTGGAAAGCGCCAGCGTGCCGTCGATGGCCAGCGTGGCCAGCATGTTCAAATAGGCCGAAGCGCAGCCCTCGTAATGGTCAAAGGCCAGGATCTCGGCGTCCGACTGCAGGGCGGCGTACAGGTCCTGCAAAAACAGCTTTTCCTGCGCGGGGCCGGGGTAAAGAGAAAGATCCATCGTCTCGATCCTGGCGGTGGAGATCAGCCCGCGGGCGGCCAGTTCCTCGGCCACGCAGCGCAGGGCATAGTGGCGGCCGGTGCCCTCGGCGCCGCACAGCAGCATGACGCTGCGGGCGCGGGCGGCGTCCGGCACGCCCATCACAAACGGGCGGCGGAAGGCCTTGACCACCGCGCCCACAAACTCGTCCTGGCCCAGCACGCGGGTGCGCACCTGGTCCGCCAGGCCCACAAAATCGCCCCGCTTTTTGGCCGGCGCCGGCTTTTGGGGGGCGGGGGCGTTGTCCAGCAGGCCGTCCTTTTTCAGCGAAGCCGTCAGCTCGCTGCTCATGCGGCGGACGTTTTCCATGGTGGCGTCGGCGGCGCGGCCCACCGCATCGGCCGCTTTGCCGGCGGCGGTGCGGCGTTTCTGGCTTTGGGCGGTCATCTCGTCCAGGGCGCGCTGCATCTCCTCCACGCTTTGGGCGGCGGCGTCCGCCTCCCGCTTGGTGGAAGCGCGGGCGGAGCCCATCAGGCCGCGCACCCAGGCGTCGTATTGGTCCTCAATGCTCATTGGTCATTCTCCTCATTGGCACGGCGGGGCAGGCGGATGCGGTAAAAATTCTTGGCGCTGCAGCCGGCGCGGCCGCCGCCTGCGCAGGCGCAGGCACACGCGCAGGAAACGCAGGCGCAGGCGCACACGCAGCTGCCGTGGTGGCTGGTGTCCCGCCCGGCGCCGCCGCCGCGGGTCTCGCCGCCGCCTGCCTTGAAGCCCGGCGGCGGATTGGAGGTATGGTAGCCTGCGGGCGGGCGGCTGCCCCGCGCCATGCGGATGTAGTTGGCGCCGTTGTAGTACCAGACCCAGGCGGCCGGGTCGTAGCCGCCGCCAAAGCCGCCGCGCCAGCGGGCCGGCCGGCCGGCGTAAAAGATCGCCGCAAAAAACAGCACCACCAGCAGGGTCATCAGCGCCACCGCGCCGTCGTAGCGGCTGCCGGTGCTTTGGGGGCGGGCGGGGGTGTTTTCCTGGCCGGTCATGGCGTTGGCCGGGTCAAACACCTGCGCCGTGGTGATGGGCACCGTCACGTTGACGGTGGCGCGCTCGCCATGGGCCAGCGGGCCGAACTCCCACACCAGATAGTCGCCGTCCACGCTGTGGTTGTCAGCCAAAAAGCCGTCATAGTTCCGCCAGCGCACCGTCAGGCTGTCCACGCAGATCTCGTCGAACCAGCCGGGGGTAAAGCTGAAACTGGCAGTATCGTCGTCATTCTCGGTGAACAGATGGCTCTGGTGCACCCGGAAGCGGAAGCTGACCTCGCTCTCGCCGCCGTTCTGCGCCGCCACGTCGGGGGCGTAGTAATGGTCGTGGAAGGTCACCTGGGCATAGCTGCCGCCGTCGGTCAGCAGGCTCACGTCGGCCACGGTGTCGGGGCTTAAGTTCTCGAACTCGTCGGCATACTCGTTGGCCAGGCCGATGGTCACCCACGAGAGGGAATCCTCCGCCCCGCCGCCGATCACCTTCCAGTCGATCTCGTAGGTGATGTCGGCGCTGCCGTCCTGCCGGGGATCCACCGTCACCACATAGTTGGTGATCTCGTCGTAGTCGCCGGCGTCGGCAAAGGCGGCCGGGGCCAGCAGGGCGGCGGTGGTCAAAAGCGCCGCCAGGGCCAGCGCCAGGCGGGCGGCCAGGCGGTGCAGGGGTCGTGTTTTCATGCGTCCTCCTTCGGGCGGCGGGGATCGCCCAGCTGGCAGAGATGTTCCATCCGTGCGCTGACGCGGCGGATGCGGCGGCAGTCGCTGCCGTTCCAGATCTTTTGCCAGGGCTGGTGCAGGATGTCCCCCAGCCCCGGCCCGGACAGCCAGCTCTGGCAGGGCAGCACGGTGCCGTCCGGCGCAACGGCCATGTTGGACAGGCAGGCCCCGCAGCTGGGGATCAGCGTAAAGCCCAGCGCCTGCAGCGTGCCTTCCGGCAGCCAGCCGGGGCTGGTAAACTCCAGCTCCATGGCGTTGTGGTCGGCCCAGGTCTTGGCGCTGCGCAGGGCGGCGGTCAGTTCTTCGGTGGAAAGCCGGGTGGCGATGCTGTCTTTCTGCACGGCGCCGCCGGCGGGGATCAGCCCGCTGCAGGTGGCGTAGCGCACGCCCAGGCTGCGCACAAACTCCAGCGTGGCGCGGTAGTCCCGGTTCAGGCTGCACAGCGGCGTGTTGACGCTGACGTTCAGCCCGGCGGCCACGGCGTTGCGGATGCCGCTGACCGTGTCCTCAAACCCCGGCGCGCCCACCAGCGCGTTGTGTACGGCGGGGTCGGCGCTGTACAGCGTTACCTGCACGGCGTCCAGGCTGGCGTCGTACAGCTCGCGGCACAGGGGGGCGGTCAGCAGGCGGCCATTGGTGTTCAGCCGGGTCACAAACCACTGGGCGGCCCGCACCAGCTTGACCAGGTCGTTGCGCATGGTGGGTTCGCCGCCGGTAAAGGTCAGCTGCGGGATGCCTGCGTCGCGGCATTTCTGGATGACGGCCATCCACTGGTCGGTGTCCAGCTGGGGGGCCATGCCGTAGGGCTGGTGGGCGGCGTAGCAGTGCAGGCATTTCTGGTTGCACTGCCAGGCGCCGTCCTTCTGCATCGAGCTGACCATCAGGTCCATGCGGTGGGGGGCCTGCATGTGGGGGGCATACTGCCCCAGATCCATGCGGGCCACCGGCAGCACCGGCGTGCGGCCCTGGGCAATGTCGCGGAAGGCGTCCAGCATGGCGGTCAGGTCGGCGCGGATCTGCTCAGCGGGGGTGCGGGTGTAGACGGCGATGGTGTCGGCCACGGCCTGCTCCACCACGGCGTTCCACTGGCCGGGCTGAAGTTCCTGCCCCTCAAAGGGCTGCAGGGCGTCGATCAGGTTGGAAAGCAGGATCGCCCACGAGACGTTCAGCGGCAGGATGTCCCGCCCGTTCAAAATGGCGACAAAGGGCACGTCCCGCCAGCCGCCGCGGCGGGGCACCAGGTGGATGCGCACCACGCCGGGCCCGCCGGGGTCCAGGGTGACATGGCGCACGGCGTTCAGCCGCTGACGGAGAAACCGGTTCTCCGCACGGGAAAGTAACGGCATACAAAACACTCCAGCAAAACAAAGTCGGCCGCCGCGGCGCGCAGCCTGCCGCGGCAGAGCGGCCGGTCAGGGGCGGGGCAAAAACCGGGTACAGTTTACGGCTATTATAGCATGGAATACGCCGGAATACAACGGAAAGCCGCCGCCCAAACGGCGCGGAAAAGCAGCCAGGGCGGCCCCGGCGGAGGCTTCCCCGTCTGGTTGGGGAATTTTGCCGCCTTGCCGCACCTGAGGGCGCCGGGAGAGGGGGGCGCGCATTCTGTCCGGTTTTGCCGCCGGGCGCGCATCCCCAAAAACCAAAGCGCCGCCCGGCGCATTGACCGGGCGGCGTTTTGGTGGAATTGTTGAAAATCCCCCCGCGGGTTACTGCAGCACCGCGCCATAGTTGGCGCTGGTGACCATGCGGGCGTAGCGGCTGAGCCAGCCGGACTTGACGTTGGGCTCCGGCTGCACATAGGCGGCTTTGCGGCGGGCCAGCTCCTCGTCGTCCACCTCCAGCGTGATGCTGGCGTTGGGGATGTCGATGGAGATGGTGTCGCCCTCCTGCACCAGGCCGATGGGCCCGCCGGAGGCAGCCTCCGGGCTGACGTGGCCGATGGCCGCGCCGCGGGAGGCCCCGCTGAACCGGCCGTCGGTGATCAGCGCCACGGTGGTGTCCAGCTTCATGCCGGCCAGCGCGCTGGTGGGGTTGAGCATCTCGCGCATGCCGGGGCCGCCCCTGGGGCCTTCGTAGCGGATGACCACCACGTCGCCGGGATGGATGCGGCCGTTGTAGATGGCGTCGATGGCCTGCTCCTCGCTGTCAAAGACGCGGGCGGGGCCGCTGTGGCACTGCATCTCCGGCGCGACGGCGCTGCGCTTGACCACGCAGCCGTCCGGGGCCAGGTTGCCCCAGAGGATCTGCAGGCCGCCGGTCTCGCTGTAAGGGTCGTCGATGGGGCGGATGGCCTTCTTGTCCAAAATATGCGCGCCTTTAATGTTCTCGCCCAGCGTTTTGCCGGTGACGGTGGGAACATCCAGGTCCAAAAGCCCTTTCTTGGCCAGCTCGGCCTGCACCGCCGGGATGCCGCCTGCTGCGAACAGGTCGGGCATGTGGGTGGGGCCGGCGGGGGCCAGGTGGCACAGGTTGGGGGTTTTGGCGCTGATCTCGTTGAACAGTTTCAAATCCAGCGGCACGCCGGCCTCGTGGGCGATGGCCAGCAGGTGCAGCACCGTGTTGGTGCTGCAGCCCAGCGCCATGTCGCAGGTCAGGGCGTTGCGGATGGACCGCTCGTTGACGATCTGCCGCGCGGTGACGCCCCGGCGCACCAGGTCCATGACAGCCATGCCCGACCGCTTGCCCAGCTGCAGCCGCTTGGCGTAGACGGCGGGGATGGTGCCGTTGCCGGGCAGCGCGATGCCAATGGCCTCGCACAGGCAGTTCATGCTGTTGGCGGTGTACATGCCGCTGCAGGAGCCGCAGCCGGGGCAGCAGTTGCAGGTGCAGTCCTCCAGCTGTGCGTCGTCGATCAGGCCCGCCTTGTAGGCGCCCACGGCCTCGAACATTTTGGACAGGCTGACTTCCTCGCCGCCGTAGCTGCCGGCCAGCATGGGGCCGCCGGAGCAGACGATGGCGGGCACGTCCAGTCGGCAGGCGGCCATCAGCATGCCGGGCACGATCTTGTCGCAGTTGGGCACCAGCACCAGGCCGTCCAGCTGGTGGGCCATAAACATGGTCTCGACGCTGTCGCAGATCAGCTCGCGGCTGGCCAGCGAATACTTCATGCCGATGTGGCCCATGGCGATGCCGTCGCAGACGCCGATGGCCGGGATCAGGATGGGGGTGCCGCCCGCCATGCGGACGCCCGCCTTGACGGCGTCCGCCAGCTTGTCCAGGTTCATGTGGCCGGGCACGATCTCGCTGTAAGCCGAGACCACGCCGATCAAGGGGCGCTCCAGCTCCTCAGGGGTGTAGCCCAGGGCATAGAACAGGCTGCGGTTGGGCGCCCGCTCCGGCCCTTTGGTAACATTATCGCTGCGCATGAGTACAAAACCTCCTGATAAAAAGGGAGGGCAGGGGGCTTGCCGGCCGCCTGCCCTCCCGGGGTCGAAAATCAAAATTTGTCACTGCCGGCGGGCCCGCGACGCTGCCGGCAATGCCGCCTTGCAGCGCGGCAAATTTTTGCCGGGCAGGCTTACTTCTTCAGCCAGCTCATCATGCTGCGCAGCTCGGCGCCCACCTTCTCGATGGGGTGGTCGGCCTGCATGCGGCGCTCGGCCAAAAAGTGGGTCTTGCGGCCGCCGTTGGCGCTCATCTCGGTCAGGAACTCGCTGGCAAAGGTGCCGTCCTGGATCTCGGTCAGGACCTTCTTCATCTCCTTGCGGGTCTCCTCGGTGATCAGGCGCTTGCCGGTGCGGTAGTCGCCGTACTCGGCGGTGTTGGAGATGGAGTAGCGCATCTTGGAGAAGCCGCCCTCGTTGATCAGGTCAACGATCAGCTTCATCTCGTGGCAGGTCTCAAAGTAGGCCATTTCGGGGGCGTAGCCGGCCTCCACCAGCGTGTCGAAGCCGGCCTTGATCAGCTCGCAGACGCCGCCGCACAGCACGGCCTGCTCGCCGAACAGGTCGGTCTCGGTCTCCTCCTTGAAGGTGGTCTCCAGGATGCCGGCGCGGCCGGCGCCGATGCCGGAAGCGTAAGCCAGCGCGATGTCCTTGGCCTTGCCGGTGTAGTCCTGCTCCACACAGATCAGGGAGGGGCAGCCCTCGCCCTCGGTGTACAGGCGGCGGACGATGTGGCCGGGGCCCTTGGGGGCGATCATGATGACATCGACGTTCTTCGGGGCGGTGATGGTCTTGAAGTGGATGTTGAAGCCGTGGGCGAAAGCCAGGGCCTTGCCCTCGGTCATATAGGGGGCGACCTGCTTGTTGTAGATGTCGGCGCACAGCTCGTCGGGCACCAGCATCATGACCACGTCGCCGGCCTTGGCGGCCTCCTCGACCTCCATGACCTGGAAGTTGGGATGGCTGGCTGCAAACTCGGCGGCCTTGTCCCAGTGGCCGGAGCCTTTGCGCAGGCCGACCACGACGTTGACGCCGCTCTCGGCCAGGTTCTCGGAATGGGCGTGGCCCTGGCTGCCGAAGCCGATGATGGCAACGGTCTTGCCGTCCAGCACACCGAGGTTGCAGTCGGAATCGTAGTACTTCTTGATCGCCATAATACGTTACTCCTTTTTGTGAATAATTTTTAGATTATTACAATCTGTATATTCGACGCCGAGAGGGCGAGGAACCGAAACAAAATCAGGAATGAGGAATTGGAAATGAGGAATTGCGGGCGGCCGCCGGGCTGCAAAATAAACAGGAAACGCAGCAGCCTTCCGGCAAGCCTCAGGGACCGATGGGCCTGAAGGCGGCCGGAATGACGGGCAAAGGGCGGGAAAACCGCCGGCCTTACCGGTTGCCTTTGGGGCCGTATGTGGGGTAGTTGATCCCGCTGACCTCCTGCACCGGTTTCTGCATGTGCTGGTGCATGCCGCCGCGCTCGATGGCGGTGACGCCGGTGCGGCACATCTCCAGGATGTTGTAATCCTGGAACATGACCAGGAAGGCGTCGATCTTGCTGGGCTTGCCGGTCAGCTCAAACACCATGCTGTCGGGCGAAAGATCAATGATCTTTGCCTTGTAGATGCTGGCGATCTCCCGCAGCTCGGCGCGGTTGTGCACGTCGCAGGCGACCTTCAAAAGCAGCAGCTCCCGCTGCAGGCTGTTGTCCTGGTCCAGCTCAAAGATCTGGCGGGTCACTTCCAGCCGGTCGGTCTGCAGAAGCAGCTGAGTGATGGAGTTCTCGTCGCCGTGGGTGGTGACGGTGATGCGGCTGATGTTGGGGTCGTTGGTGGTCGAGACCGTCAGGCTGTCGATGTTGAAGCCGCGGCGGCAGAACAGGCTGGACACCCGCGCCAGAACGCCGCTCTGGTTATCCACCAGGATGCTGATGACCCGGCGTTCGGCCGCGTCGGTTTTCTTCACAGTGGGCATTGCTGGGTCCTCCTTTACTCCATCATAATGTCGTTGATGTCGCCGCCGCCGGGGATCATGGGCAGCACTTTCTCGTCCTTGCCGATGCGGCAGTCGATCCAGCTGGGGCCCTTCTGCTTCATCGCATCGGCAAAGGCGGCCTTGAACTCGGCCAGCGTCTCGCAGCGGTAGCCCTTGGCGCCGAAGCCCTCGGCCACCTTGGCAAAATCGGTGCGGCGCTGCGGGTCGGTGTTGGAGTAGCGCCTGCCGTAAAAGGCGGTCTGCCACTGGCGGACCATGCCCAGCACCTGGTTGTTGAAGATGACGGTGATGATGGGCAGGCTGTAGCTGACGGCGGTGCAGCCCTCGTTCAGGTTCATGTGGAAGCTGCCGTCGCCGGTCAGCATGACCACGCGGGCGTCGGGGCCAAGGCCGATCTGCGCGCCGATGGATGCGCCATAGCCAAAGCCCATGGTGCCCAGGCCGCCGCTGGTGATAAAGCCGCGGCTCTTGACGTGGTGCAGGTACTGGGCCGCCCACATCTGGTGCTGGCCCACGTCGGTGACGTACACCGCGTCGGGGCCGGCCTGGCGGCAGATCTCGTCGATCATCTGGTGGGGCTTCAGCTCGGTGTCGCTGTCCACCGGCTTGTAGTCGTGGGCCTGCCATTCCCGGATCTGCTCCATCCAGTCCCTGTGCTCGGCGGGCTGGATGTGAGGCAGGATGGCCTGCAAAATGTAGGCCGCGTCGCCCACCAGCGCCAGGTCGATGGGGACGTTTTTGCCCATCTCGCTGGGGTCGATGTCGATCTGGATGTGCTTTGCATTGTGGGCGAAGGTGTCGGGGTTCAGCGCCACCCGGTCGGAAAAGCGGGTGCCCACGGCGATGACCAGGTCGGCCTCGTCCACCGCCTTGTTGGCGGTGTAGCAGCCGTGCATGCCCAAAAGCCCCAGGTTCAGCGGCTCGCCGTAGGCCAGCACGCCGGCGGCCATCAGGGTGTAGGTGGCGGGGATCTGCGCCTTGGCCAGCAGGTCGCGCAGCGGCTGGCAGCCTGCCGCGCCCCGCACGCCGCCGCCGAACACGACGATGGGGCGTTTGGCCTCGTTGATCAGCCGGGCGGCTTCCAGCACGCTGGCTTCGTCGTAGCGGGTGACGGTGCGCACCGGCTCCGGCGGCTTGGGGGCAAACTCGCAGCGGTTGGCGGTCACGTCCTTGGGGATGTCCACCAGCACCGGGCCCTTGCGGCCGCTTTGGGCGATGCGGAAGGCGGCGCGCATGGTGTCGGCCAGATCCTCGACCCGGCGGACGGTGTAGTTGTGCTTGGTGATGGGCATGGTCACGCCCTCGATGTAGGCTTCCTGAAAGCTGTCCTTGCCCAGCAGAGAGGTGGCCACGTTGCCGGTAAAGGCGACCATCGGGATGCTGTCCATGAAGGCGGTGGCAATGCCGGTGACCAGGTTGGTGGCGCCGGGGCCGCTGGTGGCCAGCACCACGCCGGTGCGGCCGGTGGCGCGGGCATAGCCGTCGGCCGCGTGGGCCGCGCCCTGCTCGTGCGCGGTCAGGATATGGCGGATGCGGTCGGAATTTTTATACAGTTCGTCGTACAGGTTCAGCACCGCGCCGCCCGGATACCCGAAAATGGTATCCACGCCCTGCTCGGCCAGCACCTCGACAAAAATCTGGGAACCTGTCAGCATCATCGTGATCCTCTCCTTTTCCTTTTGTGGTGTTATGCGGCAGCCGGCCGCCTGCGCTGCCAGGCGCGGGCGGAAGCCGGCGGCGGGACCCGCCGCCATCGTGCAGAGAAAGAAAAACCGGCCTTTGTCTCATCGCTCTAAAGCGTTCAAGAGACAAAGGCCGGAAATAGCTCTCTGCGGTACCACTCTTGTTGGTATGCCTTTGGGCATACCCCCCTCGACGGACTTCCAACAAAGCCCTGCACGCTAACGGGTGCTGCCGGGCCGGCCTAATCTGGCGGGCATTTCGGTCGGCCTGCTCAGGGAGGACTTCACCCGCAGCCTTGCCCGCTGCCTTGCACCTGACCGGCAGCTCTCTGGGGGCGGTGTTGTGGGGTACTGGTTCCCGTCACTGCATTTGAATTTATACAGTGAATATACTGCAAAATCCGGTCAATGTCAACACTTTTTGTGAAAATAACACATTTTGGCGGCATCTGCGCTTGCGGCGGACGGGCGGGAAGGGTATACTGGTATCGTGCTCTTGAAGCTGTGATCTCTGTGATTTTGGGGGGAAGTACGGAAATGAAACTGGAACAACTGGACCTGCGCCTGCGGGGGCTGGTCATTTTGCGGGGGCTTTTGGCTGACCCGGTCATCGGCAAATATGCGGCCATGCTGGGCGCGGCAGGCGGCGGCGCGGCGGAATTTGTCACCGCAGCCGCCGAGTTTGAGGCCGCGCTGTTCGACACCGGCCGCTGCTGGACCGACTACCTGCTGGACGCCGTGCTGGAAAACGACAACATCTGCATCCGCCGCGCCGCGTCGGGCGGGGCCGGCCAGGCGGCCGAGCAGGCGCTGAGTGCAGAATTGACCGTTTTGCAGCAGGCGGGGGAGCAGGGGCTGGACGAGCTGCTGGCCGAAGAACCGGCCGGGCTGCAAAGCGCCTGCGCCTTTCTGCCCCGGTGGGACACCCATGCCGCCGACTACGCCGCGGCCTACGCCGCGCGCTGCGCCGAGGTGGGCAAGCGGGGGTACGGCATGTTTGCCCGCCACCATGTGTTTACGGTGGAGGACGCCCGGCTGGTGCCGGTGCGCTGCCCCGACCCCCAGCGCCTTTCCGAGCTGCCCGGCTACGAGGCCGAGCGCGCCAAGGTCATCGCCAACACCAAAGCCCTGCTGGCGGGGCTGCCGGCCAATAACGTGCTGCTTTACGGCGACGCGGGCACCGGCAAATCCAGCACCGTCAAGGCCATCGCCAACGAGTACGCCGCCGACGGCCTGCGGCTGGTGGAGGTGAAAAAGAACCAGCTTTATCAGATCCCCGCGGTGATGGAGTCTCTGGCGGACAACCCGCTCAAATTCATCCTGTTCATCGACGATCTGAGCTTTTCTTACAACGACGACGATTTCGCCGCGCTGAAAGCAATTTTGGAGGGCAGCGTGGGCGGCCGCAGCCATAACACCGCGGTGTACGCGACCTCCAACCGCCGCCATCTGGTCAAGGAGCGGATGAGCGACCGGGAGGGCGACGACCTGCACGCCTCCGACACCCGTCAGGAGCTGATGAGCCTGTCCGCCCGCTTCGGCCTGACGGTGACCTTCCAGCGGCCGGACAAGGCCCGGTACGAGGCCATCCTGCTGGAGCTGGCAAAGCAGTACGGGGTGCAGATGCCCGCCGACCAGCTGTACATCAAGGGCGAGGCCTTTGCCCTGCGCGCCGGCGGCCGCAGCCCCCGCGTGGCCAAGCAGTTCATCGAGCTGTGCAAGAGCGGGGTGCAGGTGTGACCTGCAGCAAACCTGCCCTGCGCCGTGTCCGGCTGTGCCGGATGCGGCGCTTTTTGCAGCACTTTGGATCTGTCAGATACCCTTTGGCCGCGGCAGAGCCTCCCCTGCAAGGGGAGGTGCCGCCGCAGGCGGCGGAGGGGTGCGGCGCCTTGCCGCGCCGGTGTCCTTCCGGGATGGCCGCACGCGCGAAAGAAAGCTGCGCACACAAAAGGCTTCCTGCACAAAATGCGCAGACCCGGCCGGCGGTCCTGCCCATCCGCCGGGATACTCCTGCCGCCGGGCGGCAATGCACCCCTCAGGCCGCTTGGCGGCCAGCTCCCCTTACAGGGGAGTCTTTTTTTGCGGTGCGACGTTTTTTATTTCCGCACCGCGATGCACTCGATCTCCACTTTGGCGCCCTTGGGGATGCCGGCCACCTGCACGCAGCTGCGGGCGGGGAAGGGCTGGGCAAAGGCCTGGGCGTACACCTCGTTGACGGCGGCAAAGTCGTCAAGGTCGGCCAAAAACACCACCGTCTTGACCACGTCGGCCATGGTCAGGCCGGCCTCGGCCAGGATGGCTTTCAGGTTGGCCAGGCTCTGCCGGGCCTGGTCCTGCACGTCCTCCGGCATGGCGCCGGTGGCCGGGTCCACGGGGATCTGCCCGGAGACAAACACCATGCCGCCCAGGTCCAGCGCCTGGGAATACGGCCCAATGGCCGCGGGTGCGTTTTGGGTGGAAATGACCTTCATAACAAACACGTCCTTTTTGCGCCGCAGCGCGATAGATTCTTGCGGGCGGAATGCCCGAAAATGGCGGAAGCGTCGGCCTGCCGCTAGGGTGTGCGCAGCCCCCGCTTTTGGTAGACAATAATCTCCGGGTCGCTGCCGTTGCAGCCGTACTCGCAGACCAGCAGGTACCGCTCGTCGCCCACGATGCCGTAGCAGCGGTCATTGCCGGGGCGCTCGATCTGGTTGCCCCAGTAGATGTCCGCGTCGTTCAGCAGTTTTACCGTCCCGCCGTTTGGCAGCGGGTATTCCAGGTTGACGTAAAAGCCGTTCAGCAGGTTCAGGTCGGATACCCGCAGCTGCGGGATGTCCAGGGCGTTGAACTCGTCGATCAGCGCCTGCTTGGCGCGGGCCAGCTCCCCGGCGCCGCCGCGGCGTGCGCACTCGGCGGCGATGCACCGGCCGCCGAAAGGTCGCCCGTCCGCTGCCTCGCAGCCGCCGCAGTCCGCTTTCCGCGGGCAGCCGCCGCAGCAGTCGGCGCCGCAATAGGTCGTCATACAGATCTCTCCTTTTGTGGGATGCGGCTGGGATGGGGCGGCCGCTGGGTCATGCCCGCTCGCTGACCAGCTTGAAGCCCTCGGCGGCCAGCGCCTGGCGGATCTCCTCGATCTGGGCGGCGTCGCGGGTCTCCAGCCCCAGCTTGAGGAAGCAGCTGGTGATGGCCATGTTGGTGTCGGCCAGGTCGTACTGCACGCTGACCACGTTGGCCCCGCGGCCGGAGATGATCTCGCTGACGCGGGTCAGCTGGCCGGGCTTGTCCTCCAGCGCGATCATCAGGTTGCATTTGCGGCCGCTCATCACCAGGCCGCGGTTGATGACGCGGGAGAGGATGTTCACGTCGATGTTGCCGCCGGAGATCAGGCAGACGGTCTTTTTGCCCTGGATGGGCAGCTTGCCGTACAGCGCCGCCGCCACCGGCACCGCGCCCGCGCCCTCGGCCACCAGCTTCTGGTTTTCCATCAGCGACAAGATGGCCGCCGCGATCTCGTCCTCGCTGACGGTGATCACCTCGTCCACGTATTTTTCCACCAGTTCAAAGGTCAGCTCGCCGGGGGTCTTGACCGCGATGCCGTCGGCAAAGGTGTCCACGGTGTCCAGCGTCTCGTAAGTGTGGTCCCGGCAGGCGCGGAACATGCTGGCAGCGCCTGCCGCCTGCACGCCGTACACCTCCACGTCGGGGCGCAGGCTTTTGATGGCAAAGGCCACGCCGGCGATCAGCCCGCCGCCGCCGATGGGCACGATGACCGCCTCCACGTCGGGCAGCTGGTCCAGGATCTCCAGCCCGATGCTGCCCTGCCCGGCAATGACCTGCTCGTCATCGTAGGGGTGGATAAAGGTCATGCCGGTCTGCTGCTGCAGCTCCACCGCCTTGTCGTGGGCGTCGTCATAGGTGCCTTTCACCAGGCAGACCTCGGCGCCCAGCCGCTTGGTGCTTTCCACCTTCATGATGGGCGCGCCGTCCGGCATGCAGACCACGCTTTTCAGCCCCATGCGGGTGGCGGCCAGCGCCACGCCCTGGGCATGGTTGCCGGCGCTGCAGGCGATGACGCCCTTGGCCCGCTCCTCCTCCGAAAGCTGGCTGATCTTGTAGTAGGCGCCCCGCACCTTGAAGCTGCCGGTCACCTGCAGGTTCTCGGTTTTCAGGTACAGGTCGCTGTCCTCGCACAGGCGGGGCGCGGCGATCAGGTCGGTGCGGCGCGCCACGTCTTTCAGCACAAAGGCGGCGTGATAGATCTTGTCCAGTGTCAGCATGGAAAACCTCCCGGAAGAGCGGCGCGGCCCAAACCGCGCCGGAAACGATTTGACATCCTTGGGGTGTATCTGGAAATTGATTCTTCAGACAGCCCCCGGGGCGGGGCCGGAACGCCCGGCGTCCGCCCCCGGCAATATACAAAACCGCCCCGCGGAGGGAAGATCCCGGCGGGACAGTTCTTTTGCTTCGCCGTCGAAGCGATACTGTTGATTATAGTTGAATGAGCTTGATTCGTCAAGTGAAAGAAATTCACCATATAGGGCGCTTTGCGCCCCGCCCGTTCAGCCCGGAACTGGGGCGGCACAAATCCTCTGCCCGCCTCTTGACAAACGCTGATGCCTTCCGCATAATAAAGAGGTAAAAAGGGAGTAGCTTGCGGCGCGCCCCGCCGTGCCGGCCTGCGTCAATACGGCATCTGCCCGCGGCCGGCTCAAAAAGCAAGACTTTTGCCATGGCAGGCTCCTGCGGGAGGCCGGCTGCGGCAAGGGTCTTTTGTTGTGTCTGCCGCCGGGCAATACTCTCTGAAAAAATAGCATGGGTGCGCGGAGGCGTCCGGCTTTCAGCGCCCCGGCAAACGGGCCGGCAGGGGGTGCCACCCTGCTGCTGTGAGAGGAGTTTTTCTATGGAGGCACTGTTTGGTAACGTGATCAACATTCAGTGGCAGCAGGTCGTTATGTGGGCGATCGGCGCGCTGCTGATCTACCTGGCCATCAAAAAGCAGATGGAGCCGTCGCTGCTGCTGCCCATCGGCTTCGGCACCATCCTGGTCAACCTGCCGCTTTCCGGCGCGGTGACCCAGGTCTACGAGACCGGCACCGAGGAAGGCATCCTGGACGTGCTGTTCAATGCCGGCATTGCCAACGAGATGTTCCCGCTGCTGCTGTTCATCGGCATCGGCGCGATGATCGACTTTACGCCGCTTCTGTCCAACCCCAAACTGATGATCTTTGGCGCGGCGGCCCAGTTCGGCATCTTCTTCACGCTGTGCCTGGCCACTGCCTTGGGCTTTGAGATCAAGGACGCGGCCTCCATCGCCATCATCGGCGCGGCGGACGGCCCCACTTCCATCTTTGTGGCCAACTTCTTCCAGTCCAACTACCTGGGCGCCATCATCGTGGTGGCATACTCGTATATGGCGCTGGTGCCCATCATCCAGCCGCCGGTCATCCGCCTGGTCACCACCAAGAAAGAGCGCAGGATCCGCATGAAGTATGCGGAGAAAAACGTCTCCAAGACCACCAAGATCCTGTTCCCCATCTTCATCACCGCGGTGGCGGGCATCTTTGCCCCCCGCAGCGTGGCGCTGGTCGGCTTTTTGATGTTCGGCAACCTGATCCGTGAGTGCGGCGTGCTGGACGGCCTGTCCGAGACCGCCCAGAAGGTGCTGGCCAACCTGATCACGCTGCTTTTGGGCCTGACCGTCGCCACCAGGATGCAGGCCGCCACCTTCCTGAACGTGCAGACGCTGATGATCCTTGGCCTTGGCCTGGTCGCCTTCATCTTCGACACGGTGGGCGGCGTTTTGATCGCCAAGCTGTACAACCTGTTCGCCAAGGAGAAGATCAACCCGATGATCGGCGCCGCCGGCATCTCGGCCTTCCCCATGTCGGCCCGCGTCATCAACAAGATGGGCCTGGAGGAGGACAACCAGAACTTCCTGCTCATGCACGCCGTGGGCGTCAACGTCTCCGGCCAGATCGCTTCGGTCATCGCCGGCGGCATGATCCTGGCCCTGTTCGCCTGAAGAAAGGAGCGGCACTATGATCGACAATCTGTCCTATGTCATCGGCAACGCCCTGCTGGGCTGGCTGGGCGTGTTTATCGTCACCATCATCCTGATTTTGCTGGTGTACCTGTTCAACTACCTGTTCTCCAACAAATCCTGATCTGCCGGCGCGGCGTCCCCCTCCAGGGTGGGCGCCGCGCCGCCTTTTTTCTGCCTTTGCGGCCGGGTGCGGGCACAAATATTTGTTGACAAAACCCCGTCGGAACGGTAGAATGGAAACAATCGTAATGCCCGGCAGGAGGCATGGCCATGCAGCAGATCGACCCGGCGCTGGTCGCCCGCGCCCGCAGCGGCGACGAGTCGGCGCTTGCCGCGCTGATCGTCCGCCTGATGCCCGCCATCCGGCGGGGTGCCGCCCGCTGCACCGTGCCCGGCCTTGACTTTGACGACGCCGTGCAGGAAGGGCTGATCGGCCTGTTCGATGCGGTGCGCCATTACGATGCGGGCAAGGGCGCCGCCTTTGCCCCCTATGCCGCAGCCTGCATCCGGCATGCCCAGCAGGACGCGGCGCGGGCATCCACCCGCAAAAAGCATACGCCACTGAACACCAGCGTGCCGCTGCCGGAAGATTCGGCCACGCCCGGCCCTGAGGAGCAGGCCATTGCCGGTGAGGCGGTGGACGAGGTGCTGCTCCGGATCCGGACGCAGCTTTCCCCGCTGGAGCGCGACGTCCTTCTCTGCACGGTGAACGGTCTCTCCCTGTCTGAGACCGCCCGGCTGCTGGGCCGGGACGCCAGGGCGGCGGAAAACGCCCTGGCCCGCGCACGCCGCAAACTGCGCGGCCAGTGACCCCCCCTATTTTGGAACCCGGCCGTTTTGGCCAGGTCATATAACAATGCCCTCAGTAGCTTAACATTCATTCAGAGCGTTGGTCCCCAACGGGTGTCTCTTTTTTACAGCAGATGCGCGTTAACCAAAGGTGTCGGTTGAAATCCTTCCGCGGGCAAAACTAAAAAAGAGGAGATACCCACTATGTTCGAAGACAAGACTTTAGTATGCAAGGACTGCGGCAAAGAGTTCGTCTGGACTGCCGGCGAGCAGGAGTTCTACGCTGAGCGCGGCTTTGAGAACGAGCCCAAACGCTGCAAGGACTGCCGTGCCGCCATGAAGGGCGCCAACCGCACCGAGCGCCAGATGTACGACGCTGTCTGCGCCAGCTGCGGCAAGGCCTGCAAGGTGCCTTTCCAGCCGCGCGAGGACCGTCCGGTCTACTGCAGCGAGTGCTTTGCCAAAATGCGCCAGAACTGAGCCTTCGGCCATTTTTGCGGCAAGCGGATAAGAAATTGAATGGGGTGCGCTGCCGCCGGGCGACCGGTGCGGCGCACCTTTTTTGACGGAACTTTGCCAGGCATTGCCTGGACTTTTGCCCCGGAGGTGGCCGCATGCCAAGCCAATGCTGTCCCCGCCGCAAGGCGCTGCTGTGGTGCCTTGCGGCCGCCGCCCTGCTGCTGGCGGTCTGCTCCAAGTCGTCGCCGCTGTACCCATTGAACGACTGGATGGACGCCAACATCTTTTACACTGCCGGCAAGGCCATGATGAACGGCCAGGTGCTGTACCGGGATGTGTTTGACCACAAGGGGCCGCTGCTGTACCTGGTGTACGGCGTCGGCTGGCTGCTGCACCGCACCGGCTTTTGGGGCGTGTGGGGCATCGAGGTGCTGGCCTTTGCGGCCTTTTTGTACGCCGGCCTGCGCACGGCCGAGCTGTTTGCCGGGCCGCTGCACCCGGCCTGGGTGCTGGTGCCCGGCGCGGCTGCGGCGTCCGGGGCGACCTTTGCCCACGGCGGCAGCGCCGAGGAACTCTGCCTGCCGCTGCTGGGCGCGGCGCTGTACGCGGTGCTGCGCTTTTTTGCCGCCCGCCCGGACCGGCGCCGCCCGCTGCCGCTGCGGCAGGCGGCCCTGCTGGGGGCGGCGGCCGGCTGCGTGCTGTGGGTCAAGTTTACCATGCTGGGGCTGTTTGCCGGCCTGGCGCTGGCGCTGGCCGCGGGCTACCTGCGGGCCGGGTGGGGCGGGCGGCTGCTGCAAAGCATCGCTGCCTTTCTGGCCGGGCTGGCGGCCACGCTGCTGCCCTGGCTTGTGTACTTTGGGGCAAACGGCGCCCTGGGGGACTTTTTCGGCGTCTATTTCGGGGACAACCTGTTTTTGTACGCGGGGCAGACCAGCGGCTTTGCCCCCGGCGCCGCGGCCTTTGCGGTGGTGCAGCGGCTGTGGTGGGCCTGCCACGACGCCCCGCTGCCGGCCCTGCTGGCGGCGGCCGGGTTTGCCTGGCTGGCGGTCCGCCGCCGGGGCTGCGCGCCGGCAGCGGCGGCCATGGCGGCCTGCCTGGCCGTTACCGCCTTTGCCTTTGGCGATTACCACATCTATTACGCGCTGCCGCTTTCGGTGTTTGCGCCGTCGGGGCTTGTGCCGCTGGCCGGGCTTGCCCGCCGTCTGCCGGCACTGCCGGCCCAGCTGCGCCGCGTGCTGCCGGGGGCGGGCGCGGTGCTGGCGGTTGGGTTCTGCCTGCTGGCCAGCCCCAACGCCGACCAGCTGCTGCGCCCGGCGCAGCAGCTGCCCCAGTACCGCTTTGCCGCGGACATCCGGGCGGACGGCGGGGGCACGCTTTTGAACTACGGCACGCTGGACGGCGGGTTTTACACCGTTGCCGGCCAGCTGCCGCCCTGCAAATATTTCTGCGTCACCAACCTGCCGCTGGCGGAGCAGCAGCAACAGCAGGACGCCCTGCTGGCGGCCGGCGGCGTGGACTATGTGGTCACGCTGGACGCCGGGCTGGACAGCCGCTTTGCCAACTGCACGCAGATGGACGCCGTGACCTACGACGGCGGCGAGGGGCCGGTGACCTGGTATCTCTACCGCGTCACTGCCTGAGCGCCTTGCGGTTGCGCTTTGGGTGGGGGTAGGGTATAATGATAAAAACGGCGGTCTCGGCCGCCCCGCAGGACAGGGCAAACACCGGCGCAGACAGGCGCAGAAAGGCGGTACAGCGCAGTATGGAACAGGGAAAAGCATTTCTGCACCGGCACCGCCTGTGGTTTTTGTGGATCGCGGCGGTGGCGGTCTGCCTGCTGGCGCTTTTGTGGGTGCGCTATGACCTGGCCGAGCGGGTGGACGACCAGCCGGTGTACCAGATCGTCAACGACGACTATACCCGCACGGTGGCGATCCCCTCAGAGGAGGGGCTGACCCAGGCCATCCAGCTCAAGGCCGGGCAGACGCTGTACGGCGTGCGGCTGAATGTGACCAACTACGACCATGCCTTTTCCACCGGCTGGCTGACGGCGGACCTGTACCGCAGCGACGGCACCAGCCTGACCACCGGTTCGCTGGGGGCCTGGCTGCTGCGGGACAATACCTTCGAGACGGTGATCTTTGAGCAGCCCTACACCCCCGCGCAGGACGAAACGCTGGAACTGCGCCTGCATGTGGGCGGCTTCAGCGGCATGGACGTGAACATGCCGCTGGGGCTTTGGGCCAGCGACGGCCAGGTGGGCGCGATGGAGCTTTCGGAGCAGAGCGGCCCGCTGAACGCCACGCTGGCCATCCAGTATGTGGTAAACTATTCCGGCAGCTGGTCGGGCAAAATGCTGGTGGTGCCCGGCATCCTGATTTTGGCGGCGGTGGCGGCGGTGTTCTGGCTGCTGTTTGGCCGCACCGCCCGCCCGGTACTGGCGGTGGCGGCGGCCGGACTTTTGCTGGGCGGGGTCTTTGCGCTGGTCACGCCGGCGCTGGTCGCCCCGGACGAGTACACCCACCTGGCGGTGGCGTACCAGTACGCGGGCAGCCTGCTGGGCCAGCCCGTCACCGCGGCGGACGGCAGCGTGATCGTGCGCGCCTGCGACGCGCCCTATTTCCTGAACCAGACCGGCGATATCGGCATTTTTGCCTACAAGACGATGGGCGAGCATTTGCTGGAGGCCGGCGCCGGCATCCCGGACACCCCCACCGGCATCCATACCGACATGACCGGCCGCATCCCCTGGCTGTATCTTGGCCAGACGGCGGGTATTTTGCTGGCGCGGACGCTGGGGCTGGGCTTTTTTGCCATGCTGGTGCTGGGCCGGCTGGGCAATTTGCTGGTGTATCTGGCGCTGGCGGCGCTGGCCGTGCATCTGGCCCATCCGGGGCAGAAATGGCTGTTTGCCGCGGCGGCGCTGCTGCCCATGTCGCTGCAGCTGGCGGGCAGCCTTTCGGCGGACGCAGCGGTGCTGGGCGTGGTGTTCTGCTACACGGCGCTGTGCTTTGCGCTGCGCCACCGCGCCGCGACCCACGGCCAGCTGCTGCTGTTGCTGCTGCTGGCCGCCTGCACCGGCCCGGCCAAGGCCATCTACCTGCCGGTGGTGCTGCTCTGCCTGCTGGTCCCGGCCGAAAACCTGGACTGGCGCGCCGGCCCCTACGCCGCGCCGCTGCGCGTCGGCCCGGTGCGGGTGCGGGGCGGCACGCTGGTCAAGCTGCTGGTGCTGGCGGTGGCGGGGTTCTGCTGGGTGCAGGCCAACCTGAGCGCCCTGCTGTATGCCACCCGCGACGTGGACAGCGTCGGCCTGACCCGCGCGGCCGTTGCCCTGGCAACCGCCGCCGTGGTGCTGGGCATTGTATACTACAAAGTACGCAGTCGGCCGCTGGGGCGGCGCATCTTCCTGGGCGTGCTGGCCGCCGGCGTTGTCATCGCCGTCCCGGTGGGCTTTTATCTGCTGACCCACATGTGGGGCGGCCTGACGCCGGAGGACCTGGTGGGCAGCATCCAGCCCAACGGCGACTCCATCTACACCTTCTCGGCAGGGTATATCTGCCGCAATTTGGGGGCCACCATCAAGCTGCTGCTGCGGTCTGTGCCGGAGCAGGGGGCGCTTTGGCTGGAGGGCCTGCTGGGCACCGCCCTGGGCGAACCCATCGTCTACCGGGTGGAGGTCAGCTGGCTGCTGGGCATTGCTTTGCTGCTGGCTTTGGCTGCCGCTGCGCTGCCTGCCGAGGGCACCCCCCGCGTGCAGGAACTTTCCGGCCGGGGACGGCTGGGCACCGCGCTGACGGCGCTGTGCGTGGTGGCGCTGACCTTCTTTGCCGCCCTCAACTGGACGCCCATCAACTACACCACCATCTTTGGCGTGCAGGGGCGGTACTGGCTTCCGGTGCTGCCGCTGGCGCTTTTGCTGGTGCACACCAACCGCCGGTGCTTCCTGCGCCGGCCGGCGGGCCGGGGCGCTGTCTACGCCATGGTCTGCCAGACATCGTTTGTCCTCCTGCAGGGATACAGCCTGTATGCATCCTGGCAGGTCACGACATAAATCATCCCGGGCCGCCGGCCTGCCGGCTGCCGGCCCGGCAATCCAACTGCAAGAAAGGAACATCCCTATGACTGTCCAGAGAGATACCATCATCGCCGAGATCCTGCAAAACGACCCGGAGCAGGGCTGCGTGCCCATCTTCCTGTCCACCGGCATGCACTGCCTGGGCTGCATGGCCGCCCACGGCGAGACCGTCGCCGAGGCCTGCGCCGTCCATGGCGTGGACGTGGACACGCTGCTGTCCCAGCTGAACGACTACTTTGCCAAGAAGCAGTAACCCGCAGCCGCCCTGTCTGGACGCCCGGCTGGCCGCCGCCGCCAACTATGTGCGGCCCGGCCGCGCGGCGGCGGACATCGGCTGCGATCACGGCAAACTCAGCGCGTGGCTCGCGGGCAGCGGACGCTGCCCGCGTGTTTTTGCATGCGACCTGCGCCCCGGCCCGCTGGCCAAAGCTGAAAAGACCTGCGCCCCCTGGGCGGATGCGGTGGAGTGCCGGCTGGGCAGCGGGCTTTCGGTGCTGGCCCCCGGCGAGGCCAGCGAGATCATCATCGCCGGCATGGGCGCTGAGACGATATTGGAAATTTTGGACGCGGCCCCCTGGGTGCAGGACCCGGCCTACAACCTGATCCTGGTGCCCGCCACCAAGCACAGCCTGCTGCGGCTGGGCCTGGCCCGGCGCGGCTTTGCCCTGGCGGGCGAGACGCTGTGCCAGGCGGCGGGGCGCTGGTACACGGTGGTCAACGCCCGGTATACCGGTGAACAGCACACCCCGGACGCCTGGTTTTGTCTGGCCGGCCTGACGGAAGGCCAGCCCGGCTTTGCCGGCTACCTGGCCCAGCAGCGCCCCAAGGTGGAAAAGTACCGCCGCGGCCTTGCCCCCGGCCCGGAGGCCGACGCGGTGGATAGGCTGCTGGCCCGCCTGCGCGCCATTGGCTGACGCCGGGACCCCGGTTTCGACAGGATGGAGGAAAAAGGATGACTGTAACCGTACAACAGGTGCTGGATGAGCTGCGCCGCTTTGCGCCGCCGGAGCTGGCCCAGGACTGGGACAACGTGGGGCTGCTGGTGGATGCCGGCCGCCCCGTCACCGGTGTTTTGACTGCGCTGGACATCACCGCCGAGGTGGTGCGGGAGGCCGCCGCGCTGGGCTGCGAGCTGATCGTCGCCCACCACCCGGTCATTTTCCACCCCATCAAGGCGCTGGCGCCGGGGGATGTGCCCGCGCTGCTGGTGCAGAAGGGCATCTCCGCCATCTGCATGCATACCAACCTGGACGCGGCCGAGGGCGGCGTCAATGACACGCTGGCGGCTGTCCTGGGCATGCGGGACACCCGACCCTTTGCGGACGGCTGCGGCCGCATCGGCACGGTGGACGAGACTTCCGCCGCCGCGCTGGCGGCTTTCTGCCAGAAAACCCTGGGCCCCGGCGTGCATTATGTGGAGGCCGGCCGCCCGGTGCGCTGCCTGGCCGAGGTCAGCGGCGCAGGCGGCAGCTACTGGCAGGAAGCCATGGCGCTGGGGGCCGACTGCCTGGTCACCGGCGAGGCCGCCCACCACAACGGCATCGACGCCAGGCGCTGCGGTTTCGGCCTGGTGGTGGCCGGCCACTGGGGCACCGAGCACCCCATCGCCGCGGTGCTGAAAGACCGCCTGGCGCGGGCCTTTCCCGGCCTGACGGTGGCAGCCGCTGCCGCCGACCGCGACCCGTATACCTATCTGTAACTGATTGAGAGGGAGGGACCCCCCATGGCGCTGGACGCCGCAACGCTGGCACTGGTGACGGCGGAACTGAACAGCCGCCTGCTGGATGCCCGCATCGACAAGATTTTTGAGCCCACCCGCGACGAGGTTCTGCTGCTTCTGCGCAGCCGCACCGATACCTTCCGGCTGCTGCTGTCCGCCCGCAGCGGTTCCGCCCGCGTCTGCCTGACCAACGAGAGTTTCGAGAACCCGGCCACGCCGCCGGGCTTCTGCATGCTTTTGCGCAAGCACCTGACCGGCGGGCGGCTGATTGGCCTGCACATGGAGCCGGGGGACCGCATCGTCTACTTTGACTTTCGCTGCACCAACGAGATGGGCGACCTGGTCATCAACACCCTGGCCGCCGAGCTGATGGGCCGCTATTCCAACCTGGTGCTGGTGCAGAACGGCAGGATCATCGACGCCCTCAAGCGGGTGAACTTTGAGGACAGCGAGATCCGCCAGCTGCTGCCCGGCCTGCCCTACACGCTGCCGCCCAAGCCCGGCAAGCCGGACTTTCTCAGCATTTCCGGCGCGCAGGCGGTGGAGCTGGCCTGCCGGCGGGACCTGCCCCCGGCGGACGCCCTGACCAAAAGCATCGGCGGCGTGGGGCCGGTGGTCATGCGGGAGATCGCCTGGCGGGCCTTTGGCGGCGAGACCGCCCGCCTGGCGACCGAGCTGGACGGCGCGCAGAAAACCGCCCTGGCCGCCGCCTATGACGATCTGAAGGCGCAGCACGCCGCCGGCGGCGCCCCCGCCGCCGTGCGCCTGCCCCGCGCCGACGGCACCGACAAGCCCACCGAGTTCAGCTTTTTTGTGCCGAAGCAGTACGGCCCCGCGGCAAAGATCACCACCTACCCCTCTTACAGCGAGATGCTGGAGGACTACTACGCCACCAAGGACCGTGCCGAGCGCCTGCGCCAGAAAAGCCGCGAGCTGTACAAGGCGGTGCACAATATGCACGAGCGCGCGGTGCGCAAGCAGGCCGCCCGGCGGGAGGAGCAGGCCGCCAGCACCAAGGCCGACCGCCTGCGCCTGTACGGCGAGCTGCTGCAAGCCAACCAGTGGGCCGTCCGCAAGGGCGACCGGCAGGTGACGGTGCAGAACTACTACACCGGCGAGGAGGTCACCATCCCGCTGGACCCCCGCCTGGGCCCCAACGAGAACGCCCAGAAATACTTTAAGGACTACAAGAAAAAGCAGACCGCCGGCGAGATGCTGAAAAAGCTGCTGGTGGAGGGCGAGGCTGAGATCGAATACCTGGCCACCGTCCTGTACGAGGTGGAAAGCGCCCCCGGCGAAGCCGCCCTGAACGAGATCCGCGCCGAGCTGAAAAGCCAGGGCTACCTGAAATACTACAAGCAGCGGGACAAGCGGCAGAAGCCTGCCGATTTCCTGCACTACCGCTCCAGCGACGGGTTCGAGATCCTGGTGGGGCGCAACAACACCCAAAACGATAAGCTGACGCTGCACACCGCCCGCGGCAAGGACCTGTGGTTCCATGTGCAGAAAGCCCCCGGCAGCCACACCGTGGTGCTGAGCTACGGGCAGGACATCCCCGATACCACCAAGCAGGAGGCCGCCGAGCTGGCGGTGCTGCACTCCAGCGTGGGCGGCGGGGCAAAGGTCCCGGTGGACACCACCGAGGTGCGCAACATCAAAAAGCCCGCCGGCGCCAAGCCCGGCATGGTGGTCTACGAGGTGTACACCACCGTCTACGTCACCCCGCGCCCCGGCCTGGAAGAACAGCTGCGCCAAAAATAAGTGCGGTCGGCACAGCACAACAAAAAACTGCCCCGCAGCCTTTCCAAACGGAAGGCGGCGGGGCAGTTTTGCGGCTGGGGGACAGGCTGCAGGCGGCTTACCGGGTGCGGATGTCAATGTCGCCGCTGACGCTGGTCAGGTCCAGGCTGCAGCCCGAACCGGTGCGGCTGCAGGACAGGGCGTGGTCCTCGCCGTCCAGCGTGATCTTGCCGATGGTCGCGGCCTCAACATTGGGGTCTGCGGCGGTCACGGTGATGCGGCCCGAAACCGTCTCCGCGCTGAACTGCTCGGCTGCTTCGCCGGCCAGTTCCACGTCGCCGGACACCGTGGCCGCGCTGGCGCTGCGCACCCGGCATCCGCTGTCCACCAGCACCCGGCCGGAGACGCTCGCTGCCGAGACCGTGTCGCAGGCGGGCAGCTCCAACCGGATATTGCCGCTGACGGTGTTCAGCAAAAGCTCCTCCGGCGCAGCGTCCTGCGGCACCGTGATGACCAGCTGGCCGTTTGAAGAGATGGAATTGCTCTCATCCGGCAGGCGGCTGGAAAAGTACAGCGTACCGTCGATCACCTCCGCCTGCTCCAGCACTTCCTCTTCCGGCAGGCGGCACGCGACCCGGTAACCATCGCCGGCGCAGATGCGGATATCCACAGCGGCTACGTTGACCTCTACCCTGGCAAAGGCGTCCGGCGCCAGCTCGGTCAGGCCGGCATCCTGCATGGCGCTGTCCGGCGCGCCGCCGGAAACTGCTTCGCTGCTGGCCCCGCCGCCTGTCTGGCCGGCGGAAGCGTTGGGCGGGGCGTCGGCATTTACGCCCGGCACGGCCAGTGCGGTGGAATGGTCCAGCAGAGCGCCGCTGGCAAACAGCAAACCGCCTGCGATCAGGATGCCGCCCACGGCGGCTGCAAACTTATAACGCATGATGATTGCTCCTTTCCACAGTTTTTGAGATGAACAGCGTCAGTTTCTGCATCAGTTTCGGCGCCAGCCAGGCGATCAGTCCCAGCACCGCCGCGGCGATGCCAAGCAGGATCAGGCTTGCGCCCAGCGTTTTCAGCCACATGCCGGCGGTGAAGGGGGCCAGGAACGAGAAGGAATGGAACAGAAGTTCGACACCGGCCCGCCCCGCCGCAGCGACGGCCGTGACAAGCGCCAGGCAAAAGGCCAGCGCCAGGACGGCCAGCACAAACAGGAGGATAACGATGGCCAGCACCGCCGGCAAGGTCACCGGCAGAGAAAACAACGCGGCCAGCGCAATGACAAGCGCCCTGCCGGCGCCGCCCCGGCGGGGGCTGCCGGCGGTTTTTACGGCGGATTCGGCCAGGATCTTGGAAGCCAGCACCCGCGGCGTGCCAAAATGCTCCGTCAGTTTCTCGGCGCTGTCCAGGCCGCTTTCCTGGGCAAATTCCTGATAAAATCTAAGCACTTCCTCCCGCTCCTCATTTGGCAGCCGCTTCAAACAGGCGGCCAGTTCACGGAAATACTGCTCTGATGTGGACATTGCAAACCTCCTCCTGCGGGTGCACCCGCGGCACCCTGGCGGATAAACGCATTCGGCAGACCGTGAGCACCCTGTTATTGCTTTACTATATTATAAAAAAGACAATATTATCTGTCAATAGGGACCTGCAAAGAATGCACCTTGATTTTGCATCTCCTGCCGCAGGGGAGGAAGGGCAGATGTAAAAACTTCGTCAAAGTATTGACAAAGTCGCCCTGCCGGTGTATGCTGTGCTTGTATTTAGAAGAACGTCTAAATACCCGGCGCCGACCCTCTGCATCGACCGGTGCGGGCGGCGGTGCGCCGGCCATCCGGAACTGGCAAAGGAGGAACTTCCTATGCTTCGCATCGAACATTTTTCCAAACAATACGCGCCCGGCCGCTATGCCGTGCAGGACCTGACGCTGCACGTGGCCCCCGGCGAGATCTGCGGTTTCCTGGGCCACAACGGCGCGGGCAAGTCCACCACGCTGCGGGCGGTGGCCGGCGTTCTGGATTTTACCGAGGGCGATATCACCGTTGCCGGCAGCTCCATCCGCACCCGGCCGGTGCAGGCCAAGCAGGCCATGGCGTTTTTGCCGGATAACCCCGACCTGTACGACTTCCTCACCGGCATCCAGTACCTCAACTTTATCGCGGATGTCTGCGGCATCCCGGCGGACCTGCGCACCGAGCGCATCGCGCGCTATGCCGGGGACTTTGCCCTCACCGGCGATCTGGGCAGCCCCATCGGCAGCTACAGCCACGGCATGAAGCAGAAACTGGCCCTGATCTCGGCTTTCCTACGGCAGCCCAAACTGCTGCTGCTGGACGAGCCCTTTGTGGGGCTGGACCCCAACGCGGCCTATACCCTCAAGCAGCTGCTGCGCCAGCTGTGCCAGGCGGGCGGGGCGGTGTTCTTCTCCACCCACGTGCTGGAGGTGGCCGAAAAACTCTGCGACAAGCTGGCCATCCTGCGGGCCGGACGCCTGATCGAGGCCGGCCCCACCGCCGAGATCGTGGGCAAAAGCAACCTGGAGGAGGTCTTTCTCCAGCTGGAGCGGGAGGAGGCGGCACAATGAAAGCCTTTCGCGCACTGGTGCGGGTCAGCATGACCGCACTGCTCAAGGCCATCGCGCCGGGCAAGGCCGGGGCGGCGCTCTCGCTGGGGCTGCTGTCCGGCGTGGCGCTGCTGATCTCGGTGCTGTACGGCGGCATCCTGGCTGTGGTGCTTGCCCCGCTGGGGGCGCTGGACCTGCTGCCCGGCTTCCTCTGCATGGTGGGGGCGGCGCTGGCCTTTCTGTTCACGGCCTTTGCGGCGGGCGGCGTGCTGTTTGCCGGCAAGGACAACGACCTGCTGCTGGCGCTGCCCATCCCGGACTGGATGCTTCTTGCCGCCCGGCTGCTGGCTCTCTACCTGGAAAACCTGCTGGTCTTTGCCATGACGCTGCTGCCCGGTATGGTGATCTATGCGGCGTCGGGCGGCGGTGTTCCGGGCCTGCTGCTGGCCGTGCCGGTGGCGGTGTTCGGCACTTTGGTGCCCACGCTGCTGGCGGCGCTGGTGGGCTGGGCCATCACCTGGGTGAGCAGCCACACCCGCCACAACGCGCTGTTTGCCAACCTGGGCTACGGCCTGCTGATTTTGGGGATCTTTGCGGCGTCGCTGGGGGCAAACCTGTTTGCACAGTCCACCGTGACCGAGGGCGAGAGCCTTGCCCAGCTGCTGCAGGGGGCGTTCACCGGCCCGATGTGGCTGTTTGGCCGGATGGGCGCGGCCTGCACCGGCGACCCGGCCGCCCTTGCGCTGACACTGGCATGCGGTGTGCTGCCGGCGGCGCTGTTTGTGGCGCTGCTGCAGGGGCAGTACCGGCGGCTGCTTGCCCGCATGGGGGCCCATGTGGCCCGCAAGGCCTACCGCATGACCGCCCAGCGCAGCGCCAGCCCCATGGCGGCGCTGCTGCGCAAGGAGGCCGCCCGCTTTTTCAACACCCCCATCTACCTGTTCAACACCGGGTTCGGGCTGTTTTTGCTGGTGATCGCCACGGTGTTTGCCTGCTGGCAGGGCGAGCGGGCGCTGGCCTGGCTGGCCGCCGAGACCGGCATGGCGCTGACCGGCGCCGACCTGTACGGCGCGGCAGCGGGCACCGTCTGCATGATGCTGGCCACCGTCTCCACCTCCAGCGTGTCGCTGAGTTTGGAGGGGCGCGGCTTCTGGCTGCTGAAATCGCTGCCGGTGCCGCTGGCCGGCGTTATCCGGGCCAAGGTGTGGTTCAACGTGCTGGCGGGCTGGCCGCTGACCGCGGCGTGCATCGCGGCGCTGTGGCTGGCGCTGGGCTTTGCGCCGGCGCAGGGGCTGGCGCTGCTGGCGGTCAGCGCGGCGCTGTCGGCCTTTGTCTCGCTGGGCGGGGCGGCGGCCAACCTGCTGTTCCCGCGGCTGGACGCCGAAAATGACACCATCGTCTGCAAGCAGTCGCTATCGGCAATGATCGGCGTTTTGGGCGGCATGGCGCTGGCGGGGGCAGGCATCGGGCTGTACCTGGCGCTGCTGTCCGCCCTGCCGCTGGAGCTGTACCTGCTGGGCTGCACGGCGGTGCTGGCGGTGCTCAGCCTGCTGCTGGCCCGCTGGCTTGCCATCGCCGGTGTGCGCCGGCTGGCGGCGATGGGGTAGAACAGATCGGGGCGGGGGCAGTACCTTTGCGCCCAAAGCCTGAACCCTGCCGCCAAATTCGTCCAAATTTCGTCCGCGTTGTAAAAGGTTCCGGGAGGCCGCCCGGAGCCTTTTTTCTTTGTACAGAGTGTGCTATGATAAAGACAGAGAAAATGTAATTTTTGGGGAATTTGTCCATAGCAGGAGGAAAGACATATGAAAAACCGCGCTGTTTTCATCCCGGCCTGCCTGCTGGCGGCCGCGCTGCTGGCAGGCTGCGGCCGTGCGGGCAGCCTGCCGGCGTCCGCCGGTGCGACGCCGGCGCCGGCATCGCCTGTCCCGGCGCAGACCGGGCAGCCGCAGGCCCCGTCCGGCTGCCCGGATTATGCCCGGGCCATGGCCGATGCCGCCGGTCCCGGCGATATCGATCCCGCTTACACCGACGCGGACACCTGCCTGCAAAACGCCTACGCGCTGGCGGCGGCGCTGTTCCGCGGGGATGCCGGCGCCGCCGCGGCGGCCTGCGGCGTCACGGCGGAGGATCTGGCGCACACCGCCGGGGCCGCGCAGGACGACCGCTTCCCCTTTGCGGACCTGACCGGTTTGCAGGTGGAAGGCTTTGCCTTCTCCGGCGGCGGGGCAGGGGAGCCGCTGTGGCTGACCCTCTCGGTGGCGGAGCCGGGCGCGACGCCGCTGCCCCGGGGGACGACCGTTTACGCGGTGGAGTTCGGCGACGGCTACTACACGGCCGCCGGCTGCGTGCAGGCGCTGGTGCCGCAGGGCAGCTGGCTGCCCCAGCAGGGGGCGGCATACGCCGCGGTCAGCAGTTTCCGCAGCTGGGTGACCACCCAGCCCTGGCAGGATGCCGGCAGCCTGCCGCCGGTGGGGACGGTCTACTATCTGTCCGGCTTTGCGTCCGGCCGCGGGCTGGAACCCTCCGGCGGCGTATGGGACGGGGAAGTGCTGGCCGGGCAGGCGCAGGACGCGTTCGGCGTTATACCGTATTTCCTTCAGGACCGCTATGCCGCGGCCTTTGCCCAGGAGGGGTACGGCGCCGTCTATGACGAGAGTACCGACACTTTCCTGCTGGCGGCCAGCCCGGGCGATACCGGCCGCAACCGCCGCATGACTGCGTTCACGCAAAACGCCGACGGCACCGCCGCGCTGACCATTGCCAGGGGCGCAAACTGCCTGTGGATGCAGCCGGACCAGCAGGTGACCTACACGATACGCCAAAACGGCGACGGCAGCTGGGCCATCCTGCATGCCGACTGGACCGGCGGCAGCAAAACGCCGGAGTACCAGATCTGGAGCACCAGCGTCCGCCAGCCGGACGGCAGCCCCCTGCCGGAGACCCTGCCGCTGGCAGCGGACCTGTCCGGCACGGCCAACGGCGGCGGGCTGACCTGGCAGCAGGCGGCCGAAAAATTTGGCGTGCCGGAGGAGCAGCTGCGCGCCCTCAACCCGGACGCGAACTGCAACCCGGACGGCACCATCAACGATACGCTGCTGCTGGACCCGGACTACGCCCTGCCGGCCGCCGGCCAGAAGCTGGTGCGCATCCTGATCCCCTGGGAAGATCACCAGGGTGACCGCGCCTATGTGATGCCCGCCGATCTGGACGACAAAGCCTGCATCGCCGCCGCCGAGGCGCTGGACTTCCTGTGGCACTACAATGTCCGCATCGGCTATGCGCCTGCGGAGCAGGTGGAGGACCCCAACGGCGCGGAGCTGTACCAGGCGGCGGAAGGCGCCCGCTTCACCCGCTACAGCGAGCTGAACGCCTATCTGGGATCGGTCTTTGCCCCGGAGCTGGCGCAGCAATATGCCGCCGGCGGCTACGAGGAGCAGTACCGCACCTACATCGGCTACCTGGCCGGTGAAAACGACGAGCTGCGCTTTGGCGCAGGCGAGCGGGGCACCAACCCGCTGGTGACGGCGCAGCTGTGCACCGAGCCGGTGACGCAGCCGGACGGCAGCGTGGTGTTCGGCCTGCTGGGGCTGGAATGCGACGTGCAGGACAGCCGCCCCTTTGCCGAGCGCGAACCGGCGCGGGCGGTGTGGCACACCATCCGGCTGGTGCCGGCCGACGACGGCTGGCGGGTGGCCGAGGCGGAACTGGCGGTGTAGCCGCTGTCTGTGGCAGCGATCTCTACCTATAATAATACAGGCCCCGCAGCCGGGCCTGCTTGCCAAAGGAGGAAACGACGATGAAAAAATTTTTTGCCCGCTGTGCCGTCCCTGCCGCGGCGCTGTGCATTCTTCTGGCCGGGTGCAGCCTGCGGCCGGCCAGCTCGGCCCCGCCGGCTACCCCGGCGCCCACCCCGGTAGGGGAACCGGCCGCCACCGCCGACCCGACCCCTGCCGCGCCTACCCCTACCGCGGAACCCCCGGCGCAGCAGACGCCCGCCGCCGGCCCGGCGGCCCTGGACTATGACGAGATGCGCCCGGTGGAGGTGGGCGGCAGCACGCCCACCGGCGTGCTGGAGGGCTACTTTACCGTCAGCAGGGACGGCAAATGGGGGCTGATCCGCGCCGACGGCACCGAGATCCTGCCCTGCCTGGCCGAAACGCCGGTGGCGCGCTGCCTGCCGCAGGGCCACTGGATGTGGAGCGTCCCCGCCATGGGCTGGGAGGAGGTGGATGCTAAAACCGCCGAGCTGGAAGCGGCCGGCGAGGCCGGCATCTGCCCGGGACACGGGGGCGGCATGCTGTTTTTCTTCTATGACCTGGACGTGCCCGGACGGAATGTCCACGCGCTGGACCCCGGCGCGTTCCGTGCCTATTATGCCGGCGACGGCCCCGGCGATATTGTCGAGATCAGCGACGAGATGTGGGAGACCTGCGGCGACCTGCTGCCGGCCTTTTCCGCCCATGAGGAGGGCGAAGCGGGCGACCCGGTCTATCCGGGCGACCCGGTCATCCGCGAAAACGAGGACGGCAGCGTCACCGAATATATGTATATCAGCCGGGAGGGCTGGGGCTTTGATGTCCCCAACGCCCAGATGGCCGGGTTCTTTTACGACGAGCAGCTGGCGCCTGTCCAGATGCCCGGCGGCTGGACCTATGTGGACCGCACCGGCCGGGTGCTCTCCACCACTGACTACTACGACCCCACCTGCGCCACCGGGCCGAAGCTGTACAACGACCCGCCCTCCACCGAGCCTTACTACGCCGCCCCGCTGCAAAACGGCTATGTGGCCGTGCGCCGGGGCGATGCCTGGGGCCTGCTGGACGCCGCCGGCACCGAGGTCATCCCCTGTGAAGAAGCGGGCGTCGCCTGGGAAGGCACCACGCTCTGGACCAAACAGGCAGACGGCTGGCACCAAAGCGAACTGCCGGCAAAAACCCCGTGAAAGAAGAATGCCGCCAGTCCGCAGCACCCCTTACCATGCAGCACGGCCCATGGAGAGGGGCCAGAATACCTACGACTCTATCATACAAGGAGGAAGAAGATATGCGTGCCCTGCTTTGCCTGCTTTTGGCGGCGCTGGTGCTGACCGGCTGCGCCGCCCGGCCCCGATCGGGCGCGGAAACGCCGACCGCTGCGCCGTCTGCCTCCGCTGCCGAACCCACACCGGACGCTGCCCCGCAGCCCACTGCCGAACCGGCCCCGGCGTCTTCGCCCGCCCCGGCAGCTGCCATGCCGCCGGAGGTGCCGCTGGAAACGTGGGCCGCTGCCATGCCCCGGCAGCCCGAATATACCATCGCCACGGCGGAGGCGGCCATCGACCGCCGCGACGCGCGCATCGCCTGGCCGGAGGGCCTGACGCTGTACATGGCCCCCTGGACCGGCACGCTGGAGGAGGCCGCGGCCGCCTACGGCATCCCGCTGGAGACGCTGACAGCCCTTAACCCGGACGCGCAGCGCCAGGACCTGGGCAACGGGATGTCCGCCTATACCGATCTGAAACTCAGCGACGGCCCCTGCGAGCTGCCCCGCGAGCCGGTCAAGCTGGTGACGGTCAGCACCCCGTGGGTGGAGTTCCGCGCGGAGCAGAGCAACACCTACGAGGTCCCCGCCGCCCTGGACGACCAGGCGGCCGCCTGCCTGGCCACCGCCTATGACTTTATCCAGGAGCACGCCCGGATGCACGTCGGCATCGATCCGTCGGAGCCGCTGGCGGACGGCCCCTGGTACGCCAGCACCGACGGCGCGCTGTTCACCCGCTATACGGATCTGGAGCAGTATCTGCTGACCATCTTTACGCCGGAAAGCTGCGATGCCTACCTGGGCGGCCCGCTGCCGGCGGACACAGAGAGTTACAGCTACAGCGGCGGCTATTACTACCGGGCCGAGGGAGACCGCATCTGTTTTGTGACGGGGGACAGCGGCAGCTTTATCGGTTACTGCGGCGCCGTTTATACCCGGCCCGAACTGCAGCCGGACGGCAGCCTGCTGTTCTGGCAGATCGAGCTGACCATAGAGAGCGAGGACTTTGCCGGCTGGGCCGAGGACAAGACGTACACGCCGGACACTGCCCGCGCGGTCCCGGTGCGCCTGGTGCCCACCGACGCCGGCTGGCGCGTGGCGGAAGTGAGCGCGCTGGGGTAAGCCCTGCCTGCAATATACACCCGCAGCCCGTTCTGCGCCGGCAGAACGGGCTGCGGGTGTATGCGGCGGACCGTCGGCCGGGCAGCCGACGCAGGGCGGCGAAGGGAGCGCGGCATTGACTGTTTGCATAGATACTGTTAATATGGAAACTATCAATAGGGGAGCCGTATGGTACGTGGAGGAGATGACATGGAGACAGGAGTCCTGCAGATCAAAGAGTATGGCCGCATCGAGATCACGCTGCGCCGGCAGATGGACGCCCGCGGGATCACCCGCAACCGGATGGCACGCATGATCGACGTGCGGTACGAGGTCGTCGACAAATGGTACAAAGGGACGGTCGAGCGCATCGACGCCGATATCCTGGCAAGGCTGTGCTTTGTTTTGGGGTGCGGCGAGGGGGACCTGATCCGCTATGTCGCCCGCGCGGACAGCGAGGCCGCACCGGGCTGACGCCTTTTGGCGGCAAAAACTGAGCCGCCCGCCTGTCAAGTGCCTGCATCACCAAAAATTGCGAAAAAAAATTTGCTAAAATGCAAAAAAACACTTGCAACGCCGGGCGGCGTGTGGTAATATAATACACGGCTGCGAACGGCGTGTGTAGAACATCCGTTCCACACAGGCCACGATATGCGTTGATGCGGGAGGTTGCCGTGCGCTGAGCACGGGTTTTTCCGCGGAGTATGTCCGATCTTAGAACCGGGCGAAAGAATTACGAATGCGAAGGGATACGTACGGCGCTGCATTCTGCGGCACGGACCAATGTCCGATCGGCTTTGCGGGAGATTCTTTCCGGGAGAACTGCGTCTGCGGTTCACCGGCTTTTCTCATGCAAAGGGGTTGAACACCCGGTAGCGTGTGTAGTTTATCGGCTCGCCTAAGGCAAACAATTTTCAGGAGGCGAATGTAATGGCAGTCAAAGAGAAAATCAGAATCCGTCTGAAGAGCTACGATGCATCCCTGATCGATGCGGCTGCGGCCAAGATCGTGGAGACCGCGAAGCGCACCGGCGCCCGCGTGTCCGGCCCGATCCCCCTGCCCACCGACAAGGAAGTCGTCACGATCCTGCGCGCTGTCCACAAGTACAAGGACAGCCGTGAGCAGTTCGAGTCCCGCACCCACAAGCGTCTGATCGACATTCTGAAGCCGTCCAACAAGACGGTCGAGGCTCTGATGAGCCTGCAGCTCCCCGCTGGCGTCGACATCGAGATCAAGCTGTAAGCGATCCTTTACATTGTAATACGCCGGTCCGAGCGGCCGTGTTCCGCTGACCGCCGGCAAGATAACGTAGAGGGCCGCCCAGGTTTGGCAAAATGCCAACGACCGCGGAGAGGTCATGTTGATGGGCCACTCCCCACCAACCAATAACCTTTACAGGAGGAAAACAACAATGCAAAAAGGTATCATCGGCAAGAAGCTGGGCATGACCCAGCTGTTCGACGAGAACGGCAAGGTCGTTCCCGTTACCGTCATCGAAGCCGGCCCCTGCACCGTCGTGCAGAAAAAGACCGAAGAGTCTGACGGCTACCAGGCTGTCCAGCTGGGCTTCGGCGAGGTCTCTGCCAAGAAGGTCAACAAGGCCGCCAAGGGCCACTTCGACAAGGCCGACGTTGCCCCCAAGCGCACCCTGCGCGAGTTCCGCTTGGCGGATATCTCCGGCGTCAACGTCGGCGACATCCTGAAGGCTGACGTCTTTGCCGCCGGCGACCACGTGGACGTGGTCGGCGTCAGCAAGGGCAAGGGCTACCAGGGCGTTATCAAGCGTTTTGGCCAGCACCGTCTGCGCGAGAGCCACGGCACCGGCCCTGTGGCCCGCCATGCCGGTTCCAACGGTTCCACCTCCACCCCGTCCCGTGTCTTTAAGGGCAAAAAGCTGCCCGGCCACATGGGCGCCGAGCGTGTCACCGTGCAGAACCTCATCGTCGTCAAGGTTGACGCCGAGAACAATCTGATCGCCATCAAGGGTGCGATCCCGGGCGCCAAGGGCTCGGTCGTGACCATCCACGACAGCGTGAAAGCGTAAAGGAGGAAAACACAATGGCACAGTTTGATGTCGTCGATATGAACGGCAAGAAGGTTTCCACCGTTGAGCTTTCCGACGCCGTCTTCGGCATTACGCCGAACGAGAAGGCTGTCCACGAGGCAGTCGTCAACTTCCTGGCCAACCAGCGCCAGGGCACCCAGAACACCAAGATCCGCAAGGAAGTCTCCGGCGGCGGCAAGAAGCCCTGGCGTCAGAAGGGCACCGGCCACGCCCGCCAGGGCTCCATCCGCGCTCCCCAGTGGACCCACGGCGGCGTCGCCCTGGGCCCCAAGCCCCGCAGCTACAGCTACCACATCAACAATAAGGTGCGCCGCCTGGCCCTGCTCAGCGTGCTGAGCGACAAGGCTGCCAACGGCAACATGATCGTGGTGGATAACCTGGCTGTGGAGGCCTACAAGACCAAGGCTGTGGTCGAGATGCTGAACGCCATCGGCGCCGGCAAGAAGAACCTGGTGGTCAACGAGACCGTCGATCCCATGTTCGTCAAGAGCGCCGCCAACATCCAGGGCGTCAAGACCACCTTCGCCGGCAGCGTGAACACCTATGACGTGCTGAACGCCGACAAGCTGATCATCAGCCAGGGCGCAGCGAAGAAGCTCGAGGAGGTGCTTGGCTAATGAAAACCGCACATGACATCATCCTGAAGCCGGTCATCACCGAGAACTCCATGGCTGGCATCGCTGACAAGAAGTACACCTTCAAGGTCGCCACCGACGCCACCAAGATCGAGATCGCCCAGGCGGTCGAGACCCTGTTCCCCGGCGCCAAGGTCGCCAAGGTGAACACCATTTCGGTCCGCGGCCGTTTCCGCCGCCAGGGCCTGCACGGCGGCTACACCGCCGCTTCCAAGAAGGCCATCGTGACCCTGACCAAGGACTCCAAGGAGATCGAGTTCTTCAACAGCATGGTCTGATGACCCACCGGCCCGCCGAGGGCCGCCCTATGGGGATATGACCCCGATAATAATTCATGAGATAAGTTAAAGGAGAATAGCAATGGCTATCAAGAAATACGGCCCCACTACCCCGGGCCGCCGCGGCATGACCGTCACGGACTACAGTGTCCTGTCCAAGGTCGCCCCTGAGCGCAGCCTGCTGGAGCCCATGAAGAAGCACAGCGGCCGCAACAACACCGGCAAAATCACCGTCCGCCACCACGGCGGCGGCAACCGGACCAAGTACCGCATCATCGACTTCAAGCGCCAGAAGGTGGATATGCCCGCCACGGTCAAGACCATCGAGTATGATCCCAACCGCAGCGCGTTCATCTGCCTGGTGGAGTACACCGACGGCGTCAAGAGCTATATCATCTGCCCCGAGGGCCTGAAGGTGGGCGACACCATCATCAGCAGCGCCAGCGCCGACATCAAGCCCGGCAACTGCCTGCCCTTCGAGAACATCCCCGTCGGTACCATCCTGCACAACATCGAGCTGTACCCCGGCCGCGGCGCCCAGCTGGTCCGCTCCGCCGGCAACATGGCTCAGCTGATGGCTAAGGAGAATGGCTACGCCCTGATCCGTCTGCCCTCCGGCGAGATGCGCAACGTTCCCCTGAACTGCACCGCAGTCGTGGGCCAGGTCTCCAACATCGACCACGAGAACGTCAACCTGGGCAAGGCCGGCCGCAAGCGCCACATGGGCGTCCGTCCCGGCAGCCGCGGCACCGTCATGAACCCCTGCGATCACCCGCACGGCGGCGGCGAGGGCCGCGCCCCGGTCGGTCATTCCAGCCCGCGCACTCCGTGGGGCAAGCCGGCACTGGGCCTCAAGACTCGAAAACATCATGCCCGCTCCGACAAGTTCATCGTCAAGCGCGCCAACGGTTAAGGGAGGAAACGAACTATGTCCAGAAGCACCAAGAAGGGCCCTTACGTCCTGCCTTCTCTGCTGAAGAAAGTCGAGGCCATGAACGAGAGCGGCAAAAAGAGCGTCATCAAGACCTGGAGCCGTTCCTCCACCATTTTCCCGGATTTTGTCGGCCACACCTTTGCTGTGCATGACGGCCGCAAGCACGTGCCTGTGTACGTGACCGAGGATATGGTCGGCCACAAGCTCGGCGAGTTTGCGCCCACCCGCAAATTCACCGGCCATACCAGCGGCAAGACCACTGGCAAGTAAGAGAGGAGGAACACAGTAATGGAAGCACGGGCTATTCTCCGTTATGCCCGCATCAGTCCTCGCAAGGTTTCGATCGTGATGGATCTCATCCGCAACAAGCCTTTGGACGAAGCGTTGGCAATTTTGCAGTACACCCCGAAGGCCGCCTGCGAGCCCCTTCTCAAGCTGGTCAATTCTGCTGCCGCGAATGCGGAAAACAACTTTAACATGGACCGCAACAACCTGTATGTGGCAGAGTGCTATGTCTGCCCCGGCCCCACCCTCAAGCGCATTATGCCGCGCGCCCAGGGCCGTGCGTACCGCATCCTGAAGCGGACCAGCCACATGACCGTCGTCCTCAAAGAGAAAGAGTAAGGAGGTAAACAAATGGGCCAGAAAGTCAATCCCCATGGCATGCGCGTGGGTGTTATCAAAGATTGGGACAGCCGCTGGTTTACCTCTAAGCAGGAGTTCGGCGACACCCTGGTCGAGGATTACAAGATCCGCAAGACCCTGAAAAAGCAGCTCTACTCTGCCGGCGTGCCCAAGATCGAGATCGAGCGCACCGTGGACAGCCAGTCCGGCGCTCCCCGCATCAAGGTCAGCGTCTTCTGCGCCAAGCCCGGCATCGTCATCGGCAAGGGCGGCGCCGAGAGCACCAAGCTGGAGGCTCAGCTGCGCAAGATGACCGGCAAGAACGTCAACCTGAACATCGTCGAGGTCAAGGGCACCACCACCAACGCTCAGCTGGTGGCCGAGGATGTCGCCTCCCAGCTGGAGCGCCGCATCGCCTTCCGCCGCGCCATGAAGCAGGTCATCCGCAATGCCATGCAGCCCCGCAACGGCGTGCCTGCCAAGGGCATCAAGGTCACCTGCTCCGGCCGTCTGGCCGGCGCGGACATCGCCCGCACCGAGAGCTACCACGAGGGCACCATCCCCCTGCAGACCCTGCGTGCCGACATCGACTACGGTTTTGCTGAGGCCAACACCACTTACGGCAAGGTCGGCGTCAAGGTCTGGATCTACAAGGGCGAGATCCTCAAGGGCGCCAAGCCTGCCGCCAAGAAGGAAGGAGGCAAACAGTAATGTTACTGCCGAAACGTGTTAAATACCGCCGTGTTCAGCGCGGCCGCATGACCGGCAAGGCCATGCGCGGCAACAAGGTCAACCAGGGCCAGTACGGCCTGGTCGCCCTGGAGCCGGCCTGGATCACCTCCAACCAGATCGAGGCGGCCCGTGTTGCCATGACCCGTTATATCAAGCGCGGCGGCAAGGTCTGGATCAAGATCTTCCCCGACAAGCCCGTCACCGAGAAGCCGGCCGGCACCCGCATGGGTTCCGGTAAGGGCAGCCCGGAGTACTGGGTGGCCGTGGTCAAGCCCGGCCGCATCCTGTTTGAGATCGCCGAGGTCGATGAGGCTACCGCCCGCGAGGCTCTGCGCCTGGCCGGCAACAAGCTGCCCATCCGCTGCAAGTTTGTCAAGCGGGAAGATGAAACCGTGAAGGAGGGTGACGCTGAATGAAAGCGAACGAGCTGCGCGATATGACCGCCGTTGAGCTGGAAAAGAAGCTCAAGGATCTGAAAGCGGAACTGTTCAACCTGCGCTTTCAGCACGCCATCAACCAGTTGGACAACCCCATGCGCATTGACACCGTCAAGAAGGACATCGCCCGCGTGATGACCGTCATGGCGGAAAACAATGCCAAGAACGCGTAAGAGGGAGGGGAAGATAAATGGAACGTAACCTGAGAAAGCACCTGGTCGGTGTCGTCGTCTCTGACAAGATGGACAAGACCGTCGTCGTTGCCGTCCGCGACAGCGTCCAGCACCCCCTCTACAAAAAGATCTTGAAGCGTACCAAAAAGTACAAGGTCCATGACGAGAATAACGAGGCCGGCGTTGGCGACCGCGTTGAGATCATGGAGACCCGCAAACTGTCCAAGGACGTGAACTGGCGCCTGGTCAAGATCGTTGAGAAAGCGAAGTAATCAAGCCTGGTACTTTGAAAGGAGGACCTGAAAGATGGTTCAGATGCAAACTTATCTCAAAGTGGCCGACAATACCGGTGCCAAGGAGTTAATGTGCTTCCGTGTACTGGGCGGTACCCGCAAGAGATATGCCAACATCGGCGACATCGTGGTTTGCAGCGTCAAGAAGGCTGCGCCCGGTGGCACCGTCAAGAAGGGCGATGTGGTCAAGGCCGTCATCGTCCGTTCCAAGCACGGCCTGCGCCGCGACGACGGCAGCTACATCCGTTTTGACGAGAACGCCGCCGTCATCGTCATGGCCGACAAGAGCCCCAAGGGCACCCGTATCTTTGGACCCGTCGCCCGCGAACTGCGCGACGCCGGCTTTACCAAGATCCTGTCCCTGGCGCCCGAATCGCTGTAAGGAGGTTTTAATAGAATGAACAATCTTCATGTTAAAACCGGCGACAACGTCATGATCATCTCCGGCAAGGACAAGGGCAAGACCGGCAAGGTCCTGCAGACCTCCCCCAAAGAGGGCAAGGTCATTGTCGAGGGCCTGAACATGGTCACCAAGCATGTCAAGCCCCGCCGTCAGGGTGAGCAGGGCGGCATCGTGAAGGCCGAGGGCGCCATCTACGCCTGCAAGGTCATGCCCGTCTGCCCCAAGTGCGGCAAGCCGACCCGCGTGGGCCACACCGTCAAGGACGGCAAGTCCGTCCGCGTCTGCCGCAAGTGCGGCGCTGAACTGTAAGGGAGGAGCTAAACTATGGCACGTTTGAAAGAACAGTATGTCAGCGAGATCGCTCCGGCCCTGAACAAGAAGTTCAACTACAAGAGCCCCATGCAGATCCCCAAGCTGGACAAGGTCATCATCAATGTCGCCGCCGGTGAGGCGAAGGAAAACGTCAAGGTCATCGACGCCATCGTCAAGGACCTGGGCCAGATCACCGGTCAGAAAGCTGTTGTCTGCAAAGCCAAAAAGAGCGTTGCAAACTTCAAGCTGCGCCAGGGCATGCCCATCGGCGCCAAGGTCACCCTGCGCGGCGACCGTATGTACGAGTTCGTGGATCGTCTGTTCAATGTGGCCCTGCCCCGTGTTCGTGACTTCCGCGGCATCTCCGGCAACTCTTTTGACGGGCGCGGCAACTACGCCTTCGGCCTGAAAGAGCAGATCATCTTCCCTGAGATCGACTTCGACAAGGTCGACGCGATCCGCGGCATGGACATCTGCTTTGTCACCACCGCCAAGACCGATGAGGAAGCCAAGGAGCTGCTGAAGGCTCTGGGCGCTCCGTTCGCCAACTGAGAAGGGGAGGAACAACAATGGCAAAAACTTCTATGAAGCTCAAGCAGCAGCGTCCTGCCAAGTTCTCCAGCCGCGCGTACAACCGCTGCAAGATCTGCGGCCGTCCCCACGCTTACCTGCGCAAGTACGGCATCTGCCGTATCTGCTTCCGCGAGCTGGCCTACAAGGGCGAGATCCCCGGCGTCAAAAAGGCGTCCTGGTGATCACCCCGGCCGCAAGTCAAAACAGAGAGAACAAACTGACAAACACAACCTAAGGAGGTTAGTGGCATGCAAATCACCGATCCTATCGCGGACCTGCTCACCCGCATCCGCAATGCCAGCACTGCCAAACACCCTTCCGTGGACGTTCCTGCTTCCAACCTGAAGAAGGCGATCTGCCAGATCCTGGTTGACGAGGGCTACATCAAGGGTATGAAGGTGACCGAGGACAACAAGCAGGGCATGATCACCCTGACCCTGAAGTACCAGGACAACGGTGCTCCGGTCATTGCGGGCCTGAAGCGCGTTTCCAAGCCCGGTCTGCGTATTTACACCAACTGCGAGGATATGCCCAAGGTCATGAAGGGCCTGGGCACCGCGATCATCTCCACTTCCAAAGGCGTTATGACCGACAAGGCTGCCCGTGCGGCCCATGTCGGCGGCGAAGTCCTCGCCTTTGTGTGGTAAGAAAGGGGCACTAAGACAATGTCGAGAATTGGAAGAAAACCCATCGTCATTCCCGCGGGCGTGGATGTGACCATCGACGAGGCCGAGCACACCATCACCGTGAAGGGCCCCAAGGGTAGCCTGCATTCCAAATACCATCCCCTGATGACCGTCAAGGTCGAGGGCAATGAGATTTTGGTTACCCGCCCCAATGACGAGAAGGAGGCCCGCAGCCTCCACGGCCTGACCCGATCCAACATCCACAACATGGTCGTTGGCGTGACCGAGGGCTACCGCAAAGAGATGGAGATCCAGGGCGTCGGCTACCGCTGCGCCAAGCAGGGCAGCACCCTGGTGCTGACGCTGGGCTTCTCGCATCCGGTCAACGTGGACGAGACCGACGACATCAAGATCGAGGTCAAGGACGCGCTGCATTTCAGCATCGTTGGCATCGACAAGCAGGCTGTCGGCCAGTTTGCGGCCGAAGTCCGCGCCAAGCGTCCGCCTGAGCCGTACAAGGGCAAGGGCATCCGCTACGTCGGCGAGTTTGTCATCCGCAAGGAAGGCAAAGCCGGCAAGGGCAAATAATAGGAGGGGAGAAACATTATGGTCAATAAGGCTGATAAGAACGAAGCCCGGCTTCGTCGTCACCGCCGCGTCCGCGGCAAGATCAGCGGCACCGCCGAGCGTCCGCGCCTGGATGTTTTCCGCTCTGCCAAGCACATCTACGCACAGGTCATCGACGATGTGGCCGGCAAGACCCTGGTCAGCGCATCCACGATGGAGAAGGACTTTGAGGGCTACGGCGGAAACGTCGAGGCTGCCCACAAGGTCGGCCTCAAGATCGCGGAGAAGTGCCTGGCTGCGGGCATCAACGAGGTGGTCTATGACCGCGGCGGCTTTGTGTACCACGGCCGCGTCAAGGCTCTGGCGGAGGGCGCCCGCGAAGGCGGCCTGAAGCTGTAAGGAGGGAGAAGATACAATGGCCATGCAGAGAAACAGAGAACAAGATGACGGCATGATCACCAAGGTCGTCTCCATCAACCGCGTTTCCAAGACTGTCAAGGGCGGCCGCGTCATGAAGTTCGCCGCGCTGATCGTCGTCGGCGACGGCAAAGGCAACATCGGCTACGGCGTCGGCAAGTCCGGCGAAGTGCCCGAGGCCATCCGCAAGGGTGAAAGCGCCGCCAAGAAGAATATGCACAAGATCGCCATGAAGGGCACCACGATCCCCCACGAGATCGTCGGCGTGTTCGGCGCCGGCCGCGTGCTGATGCGCCCCGCCGCCCCCGGTACCGGCGTTATCGCCGGCGGCCCTGTCCGTGCGGTCCTGGAAGCTGCCGGCATCAAGGACATCCGTACCAAGAGCCTGCGCTCCAACAATCCGATCAACGTCACCGCCGCGACCTTCAACGGCCTGTGCAGCCTGACCGACGCCGAGAGCGTTGCTGCCAAGCGCGGCAAGACCGTGGCTGAGATCCTGGGCTGAGGAGGGAACTGATATGGCTGAAAATAAGCTGAGCATCCTGCTTGCCAAGAGCCTGAACGGCCGCGGTAAGGAACAGACTGCCGTCGCCTACAGCCTGGGCCTGAAGCGCCCCGGCGACACGACTGTCCAGCCTGACAATGCCGCTACTGCCGGCAAGGTCGCCAAGATCTCTCATCTGGTCGTCGTGACCAAGCTGTAACGCAAGGAGGTGCAAGCATGAAACTCCATGAACTGAAAGCGCCCAAGGGCGCCAACAAGGCGCCCACCCGCAAGGGCCGCGGCGCAGGCTCCGGCAACGGCAAGACCGCAGGCTACGGCCACAAGGGTCAGAAAGCCCGTTCCGGCGTCAAGAAGGCCGGTTTTGAAGGCGGCCAGATGCCGTTGCAGCGCCGTCTGCCCAAGCGCGGCTTCAACAACATCTTTGCCACCAAGTACGTCACCATCAAGGTCTCCGACCTGGACAAGTTCGAGGCTGGCGCCACGGTGGACGCTGCCGCCCTGCTGGAAAAGGGCATCATCTCCAAGACGCTGGACGGCGTCAAGGTCCTGGGCAACGGCGAGCTGACCAAGGCGGTCAACGTCAAGGTGGCTGCCTACACGGCTTCTGCCAAAGAAAAAATCGAGAAGGCAGGCGGGAAGGCAGAGGTGATCTGAGGTGTTCGAGACATTTCGCAATGCCTGGAAGATCGAGGATCTGCGCAAACGGCTTCTGTTCACGCTGCTGATCCTTGTCCTTTTCCGCCTGGGCAGCGCCATCCCGGTGCCTTACATCACCGCTGATGCGCTGGATACCATGTTCGCGTCGGGCAGCATGCTGAACTACCTGAATATGATGTCCGGCGGCAACCTTGCCAACTGCACCATCTTTGCGCTGGGCGTGCAGCCCTACATCAACGCAAGCATCATCGTGCAGCTGCTGTGCGTGGCCATCCCTTACCTGGAGAACCTCTCCAAGGAGGGCGAGGAAGGCCGCCGCAAGCTGACCAAGATCACCAACTATGTGGGAGCCGGCATCGCGCTGGTGCTGTCCATCGGCTACTTCTTCGTGATCCGCCGCATGGGCGCGCTGGCTTACACCGATGGCGCCAGCCAGATCTTTGCCGCGATCGTCATCGTGCTCTGCTTTACCGCGGGCGCGCAGCTGGTCACCTGGATGGGCAACCAGATCGATTCCAAGGGCATCGGCAACGGTGTTTCGCTGCTGATCTTCGCAGGCATCGTCTCCCGCTGGTCGGATGTGATCAGCTCGGTCCAGCTGCTGCTGGCCCAGGCTGCCGACGGCAACCCCCAGTACTATGTCTACCTGCCCGTCATCGTCATTCTGGCCCTGGTGGCTGTGGTGTTCGTGGTCGTCCTGACCAACGCCGAGCGCCGCATCCCGGTCCAGTATGCCAAGCGGGTGGTCGGCCGCAAGATGTACGGCGGCCAGAACAGCTATATCCCCATCAAGGTCAACATGTCCGGCGTCATGCCCATCATCTTCGCATCGACGATCTGCGGCCTGCCCAGCCTGATCGGCGGGTTCATCCCAATGGATACCAGCTCTCCGCTGTACACCTTCTTTATGGCGTTCAACTACACCAGCCCGATATACATTGTTGTATATCTGCTGCTGATCATCGCCTTCAACTACTTCTATGTGGCGATCCAGTACAACCCCGTTGACATCGCCAACCAGCTGCGCAAAAACAACGGCATGATCCCCGGCATCCGTCCGGGCAAACCCACCAGCGACTTCATTGTCAAGACGCTGAACAAGATCACGCTGGTCGGCGCACTGTTTTTGGCCATCGTCGCGGTGCTGCCCATCGTTCTGGGCAACGTCACCGGCATTTCGATCCAGCTGGGCGGTACCAGCCTGCTGATCGTGGTCGGCGTTGCGCTGGAGACCGGGCGCTCGCTGGAAGGCTATATGACCGCACGTCATCACAAGGGCTTCCTGGAATGATCCAGGGGAAAGGGGAACAGACATGAAACTGATCCTTTTGGGCGCCCCCGGCGCCGGCAAGGGCACACAGGCCGAGATCCTGTGCGACAAGCTGAACATCCCCACCATTTCGACAGGCAACATCCTGCGCGCCGCCGTCAAGGACGGCACGCCGATGGGCCTGAAAGCCAAAAGCTATATGGACGCCGGCGCGCTGGTGCCGGACGAGGTCATCATCGGCATTGTCAAGGAGCGGCTGGCGCAGCCTGACTGCGCAAACGGCTTTATCCTGGATGGCATGCCCCGGACCATCGCCCAGGCTGAGGCGCTGGAGAAGATGGGCGTCGAGATCGACAAGGCTCTGAACATCCTTGCCGACGAGGACCTCATCATCCGCCGCATGGCAGGCCGCCGTGTCTGCGCAAAGTGCGGCGCCAGCTACCATATCAAGAACAAGCCCAGTGCAAAAGAGGGCATCTGCGACCGCTGCGGCGGCGAGCTGGTCATCCGCAAGGACGACGAGCCGGACACCGTGCGCGACCGTCTGAAGGCCTATCACGAGCAGACCGAGCCCCTCGTGGGTTACTACCGCGAGCGCGGCAAGCTGGTCGACATCCCGGATCAGGGCTCTATCGAGGATACCAACGCGTATATCCTGAAACTTCTGGAGGCATAAGCGTTCCATGATCCAAATCAAAAACGCCGCCGAACTGGCCCAGATGCGCCGTGCCTGCGAGATCAGCGCGGCCGCTCTCAAGGCAGGCGGCGAGGCGATCGAACCCGGCATCTCGACGGCGGAGATCGACAAAATCATCTACGACTTTATCGTGCGGCACGGCGCACGGCCCAATTTCCTGCATCTGTACGGGTTCCCGGCCACCGCCTGCATCAGCGTCAACGACACGGTCATCCACGGCATTCCCAGCCGCAGCCAGAAGATCCGCCCCGGCGACATCGTCTCGATCGATACCGGCTGCAAGATCGGCGGCTTTAACGGCGACAATGCCTGCACCTATGCCTGCGGCAAGGTGGACCTGGAGGCCCGCCGGCTGATGGAGGTCACAAAGGAATCGCTGCACCGCGGCATTGCCATGGCGCAGGCCGGCAACCGCATCGGCGATATCAGCCACGCGGTGCAGAGCTACGTGGAGGAAAACGGCTTTTCGGTGGTTCGCAGCTTTGTCGGCCATGGCGTCGGCAAAGAGCTGCACGAGGACCCGGAGGTCCCCAATTTCGGCAACCCCGGCCGCGGCCCGCGCCTGGTGCCCGGCATGACCATCGCCATTGAACCGATGGTCAACCAGAAAGCCTTTGCGGTAAAGACGTTGGCAGACGGATGGACGGTCAAGACCTGCGACGGCGGCCTGGCGGCTCACTTTGAGCACACCGTCGCCATCACCAGGGAAGGGCCGGAGATCCTGACCCACGGCTGGGAGGAACCCGAATGGACTTTGTAAAAGGCCGTTTGGTGCGTTCCAAGGCAGGGCGCGACAGTGGACGCACCCTGGCCGTCCTGGCTGTGGACGGCCAGATGCTTCTTCTCGCAGACGGAAAGCTGCGGACCCTTGCCAGGCCGAAACGCAAGAAGAGGAGGCATGTGGCCCCCACGGCCACCGTGCTGGAGAACGCGCTTATGGAAAGCGATCAACTGCTCAGCGGGGCGATCGCCGCATACGATGCGGCGCATCCGCTCTGATTGAGACCCTTCAAAAGAGGAGGCTGTCACCTTGTCTAAAGAAGACGTCATCGAAGTAGAAGGTATCGTGCGCGAAGCCATGCCCAATACCGTGTTCAAGGTCGAATTGCTGGGCAGCGATTCCAAGCCCAACGGCCACACGGTGCTGGCCCACATCTCCGGCAAGCTGCGGACCAACTTTATCCGCATCCTGCCCGGCGACAAGGTCACGATGGAGATGTCGCCCTACGACCTGACCAAAGCCCGGATCACCTGGCGCTCCAAGTAACGCGCAGGCGTTGCCCAAAAGTGTTCTGGTGTTAGGTTTTTAGAAGGAGGTTAACATCATGAAGGTCAAACCTTCCGTGAAACCCATTTGTGAGAAATGCAAGGTCATCAAGCGCAAAGGCCGCGTGATGATCATCTGCGTCAACCCCAAGCATAAGCAGCGCCAGGGCTGATCACCCGGCAGGCCGACCGCCTGCTCAAGACGCTAGGGGGCCAAGTGCGTAGATTCCCGGCGCAGGCCCCGACAAAAACGACATGGGATGAAATTATGGAGGTGCTTTATGGCACGTATTGCTGGTGTTGATCTGCCTCGCGAGAAGCGGATCGAAATTGGTCTGACTTATGTGTATGGCATCGGCCGCAGCACGGCCGACCAGATCCTGGCCGGTACCGGGATCAACCCGGACATCCGGGTCAAGGATCTCTCGGCCGAGGACGAAGCCAAGATCCGCGAGTATATCGATAAGAACGACATCATCGTCGAGGGCGATCTTCGCCGTAATGTTGCGCTGGACATCAAGCGTCTGACCGAGATCCAGTGCTACCGTGGCGTCCGCCATCGCAAGGGCCTGCCTTGCCGCGGCCAGCGCACCAAGACCAATGCGCGTACCTGCAAAGGTCCCAAGCGCACTGTCGCGAACAAGAAGAAGTAAGGAGGAACTGAAATGGCTGCTACGAAATCCAGTGCGAAAACCCGCACCAAGAAGAAGGAACGCAAAAATATCAGTGCCGGCGCTGCTCATATCCAGAGCACGTTCAACAACACCATCGTCACCATCACTGACACGCAGGGCAACACCATCTCCTGGGCCAGCACTGGTGCGCTGAACTTCCGCGGCTCCCGCAAGAGCACGCCGTTCGCTGCCCAGAGCGCCGCCGAGGTCGCCGCCAAGGCCGCGATGGAGCACGGCATGAAGACCGTTGAGGTCTACGTCAAGGGCCCCGGTTCCGGACGTGAAAGCGCCATCCGCGCCCTGCAGGCCACCGGCCTGGAGGTCACGATGATCCGCGACGTCACCCCGATCCCCCACAACGGCTGCCGCCCCCCCAAGCGCCGCCGCATTTAACCGAAAGGAGAAACTGACTTATGGCTAAGAATACACAGCCGATCGCCAAGCGCGCCCGCGCCCTGGGCATTTCTCCTGCTGTTATGGGTTACGCCAAAAAGCATACCAACCGTAACCCCGGCGGCCAGATGAGAAAGAAGAAGAGTGAGTATGCCCAGCAGCTGGCCGAAAAGCAGAAGGTCAAGTTCGTTTACGGCATCATGGAGCGTCAGTTCCACACCTACTACGAGAAGGCCACCCGTATGCCCGGCCGTCCCGGCGACAACCTGCTGATCCTGGTGGAGCGCCGCCTGGACAACGTGGTTTACCGCCTGGGCTTTGCCAACACCCGCCGCGAGGCTCGCCAGCTGGTCAGCCACGCGCACTTCACCGTCAACGGCAAGAAGGTCAATATCCCCTCTTACCTGGTCAAGGCCGGCGATGTCGTCGAGGTCTGCGAGAGCAGCCGCTCTTCGGTCAAGTTCTCCAAGCTGACCGGCGAGGATGCCCCCGTTGTGCTGCTGCCCCAGTGGCTGGAGCGTGACAAGGGCTCCCTGAAGGGCACCGTCACCAAGCTGCCTGTCCGCGAGGACATCGATGTGCCGATCGAGGAGCACCTGATCGTCGAGTTGTACTCCAAGTAATCCTCTTCCGCCTGACCGAGTTTTAACCATACGGCTGTCTGTGCAAACGGCGCCTCATTCGGCGCGCGGCTGTGGTATTTGGGCCGCATGCACGGGCAGGCCGACGAAACCGGCGCTTTTGCCGGTTGATCAAGGAGGGTTTTTATGATGGAGATCGAACGCCCCAAGATCGAGATGGTCAACCTTTCCCCGGACGGACGCTACGGCAAGTTCACCGTCGAGCCGCTGGAGCGCGGGTTCGGCACCACGCTGGGCAACAGCCTGCGCCGTGTGCTGCTCTCGTCGCTGCCCGGCGTCGCTGTCACCAGCGTCAAGATCGACGGCGTTGTCCATGAGTTCTCGACCATCGAGGGCGTCAAGGAGGATGTTACCGAGATCGTCCTGAACCTGAAGGGCATTGCCGCCAAGATCTACGGCGAAGGCCCCCGCACCGTCCGCATCGAGGCGGCCGGCCCCTGCGAGGTGACTGCCGGCAGCATCAAGGCGGGCGATGACCTGGAGATCCTGAACCCGGACTGGCACATTGCCACGCTGGGCGAGGGCGCCAAGCTCGTGATGGAGCTTACGTTCGACAAGGGCCGCGGTTACGTCCCGGCCGAGCGCAACAAGCAGGCGATCGTCGAAAAGAACGATATCACCACCCTGCCGGTCGACAGCATCTACACCCCGGTGCTCAAGGCAAACTACACGGTGGAAAACACCCGTGTGGGCCAGATCACCGACTACGATAAACTGACCATCGAGGTCTGGACCGATGCCACCATCTCGGCGCAGGAGGCGCTGAGCCTGGCGGCCCGCGTGCTGACCGAGCACCTGAACCTGTTCGTCAACCTCTGTGACGAGGCCGCCGAGACCGAGATCATGGTGGAAAACGACGAAAAGGGCAAGGAAAAGGCGCTGGAGATGACCATTGAGGAGCTGGATCTGTCGGTCCGTTCCTTCAACTGCCTCAAGCGTGCCGGGATCAACACCGTCGGCGATCTTGTCAGCAAGAGCGAGGACGAGATGATGAAGGTCCGCAACCTGGGCCGCAAGAGCCTGGAAGAAGTCATGGCTAAGCTGGACAGCCTCGGCTTTACGCTTACCAACGACGAAAGCGAGTGATCCCCGGCCCCTAAGGCCGAACGCGGAGCGCCCAGAAAGGCGCCGCAAAGCCCCGGCTCTTGCGCCGGAAGCCCGCCCGCAGCGGCAGGCTATCAATACAAAGGAGTGAAACGGAATGCCCGGTACTAGAAAACTTGGCCGCGCCACCGACAGCCGCAAAGCGATGCTGCGCGCGATGGTGACCTATCTGTTTGAGAACGGCAAGATCGAGACCACCGTCGCCCGTGCCAAGGAAGTTCGTTCCATGGCCGAAAAGATGGTCACCCTTGGCAAGCGGGAGGACCTGCATGCCAAGCGCCAGATCTTCTCCTTCATCACCAAGGAGGATGTGGCCAAGAAGGTCATTGACGAGATCGGCCCCAAGTACGCCGACCGCAGCGGCGGCTACACCCGCATCATCAAGACGGGTATGCGCCGCGGCGATGCTGCCGAAATGGCCATCATCGAGCTGGTCTGAGCCGCTGGCTGCTGACCGCATGCACCAATCATTGGCATGACGCTGCCTGAACAGGCAGCCGTCCGCGCCGCCCCTTTTTCGGGGCGGCGCTTTTTGCTGTGCGGGGCGCGGGAGCACAGCGCCCAAAAATCCCTTTTATGCCCCTGCCTTTGCGGCGTTGAAACGGAAAATTGAACATTTTGTAAAAAGCCACAGAAAAAACAAGCCGTGCCTGAAAAGCCGATGTGCAAGGTGCCAAAATGTCGAAAATCGGCAGAAAATGTGCGGTCAACTGCTGATTTTACGCCCGACCTGTGCTACAATAAAGATGAACTGCGGGGAGACGGCGCCATGCCGCCGCCCCGAAAATTGGTATCGGCCAAATGGAGAGCTGCACCGCCGCCCGGTAAGGGAAAGGGCGGGGACCGGTGCGACAACAGAGAAGGAGTAAACAATGGCAGAACAGAATCTGGGCCCGCGTGACTTTTTCGCCAAGGAGGATGCGATCGCCGACCTTGGCCTGATCGCCTGCCCCGGCGCCGAGGAGCTGGCCAAGCTGGTGGACGGACATCTGGTGCGTTGGGCCAGGGAGGTCGGCATGGATGTGGATACCTTTATCATCCCGTCGGACTGCCCCCGCTTCCAGTCCGGTGACGCCAAGGGCCTGGTCAAGGCGTCCACCCGCGGCGATGACCTGTTTATCTTTGTGGATCCGGGCAATTACAGCGTCACCTACAAGCTGTTCGGGCACGAGAACCACCTTTCGCCCGACGACCACTTTCAGAACCTGATCCGCCTGATCCAGGCGTCCTCCGGCCGGGCGCACCGCATCAGCGTCATCATGCCCAGCCTGTACGGCGGCCGTCAGCACCGCCGCGTCAGCCGCGAGAGCCTGGACTGCGCCTACGCCCTGCAGCAGCTGCGCGCCATGGGCGTCAAAAACATCATCACCTTTGACGCCCACGATCCCCGCGTGCAGAACGCCGTGCCCCTGATGAGCTTTGACAACGTCATGCCCACCTACCAGGTGCTCAAGTGCCTGCTGCACCATGTGCCCGACGTCAACTTTACCAAAGAGCATTTCATGATCGTTTCCCCCGACGAGGGCGCCATGAACCGCAACATGTACTATTCCAGCGTGCTGGGCTGCAACCTGGGCATGTTCTACAAGCGCCGCGACTACAGCCGCGTGGTCAACGGCCGCAACCCCATCGTCGCCCACGAGTACCTGGGCGAGAGCGTGGAGGGCAAGGACGTCTTCATCGCCGACGACATCATCGCCTCCGGCGAGAGCATGCTGGACATTGCCTACGAGCTGAAGATGCGCGGCGCCCGCAAGATCTTTACCTGCGCCACCTTCCCGCTGTTCACCTCCGGCCTGGAAAAGTTCGACAAGGCCTATGCCGACGGCATCATCGCCGCGGTGCTGGGCACCAACCTGACCTACCGTACCCCGGAGCTGCTCAAGCGCGACTGGTATTTTGACGTGGACGTGTCCAAGTACACCGCTTACTTTATCGCGGCCATCAACCACGACAAGAGCGTCAGCAGCATCATCGATCCCATCGTCAAGATCCGCGCCCTGCTGGAAAAGCACGGCATCCCCATGGGCGGCCAGGAGTAAGCCTGCCCGCTGTGAGCCCCTTTTGCAAAACGAGCGGCCTGTGTCATCCACAGGCCGCTTTTCTGCGCCGCATGGCGGGCGGAAATTGTTTACTTTGCGCGGGGATGCGTATATAATCTATGGGGGAGAGCGCGGCGGACCGCCGCCTTTCCGCCCGCTGCAAGCCCGCCCCAGGGCAGGCCGTCCGGGCCGGGCAGGGGACGCCCCTGCCGCCGGTCCCACACGCCAAAGGAGGAATCATCATGCAGCCCATTGAACAGTTGCAACAGCTTATCCGGGGCAAAAAAGTTGCCTTTATCGGCGCCGGCGTCAGCCACAAGCAGTGCATCCGGCAGTTTGTGGAGCTGGGCGCCCAGGTCACCCTCTGCGACCAGAAGGAAACGCTGGAGGATTTCGGCGACTATGCCGACACTCTCCGCAGCCTGAACGTCCGCCTGAGCCTGGGCAAACAGTACACCGACGGCTTTGCCGGGCAGGACATCATCATGCGCACCCCCGGTTACGAGTATTTCAAGGCGCCGCTGCAGGCCGCCAAACAGGCCGGCGCGCTGGTCACCAGCGAGGTGGAGCTTTTCTTTGAGTTCTGCCCCTGCGAGATCGTGGCGGTGACTGGCTCCGACGGCAAGACCACCACCACCACCCTGATCGCCAAAATGTTCGAGGCCGCCGGCCGCCGGGTATTCTTAGGCGGCAACATCGGCGCGGCGCTGCTGCCCCAGCTGGCCGACGTGACGCCGGACGCGGTGGCGGTGGTGGAACTGTCCAGCTTCCAGCTCATCAGCATGCACCGTTCGCCCAGGGTGGCGGTGGTGACCAACGTCACCCCCAACCACCTGGACCACCACAAGGATATGCAGGAGTACATCGACGCCAAGCGCAACATCCTGCTGTGGCAGCAGCCGCCCTGCCGCGCGGTGCTGGGGTACGAGAACGACGTCTCCCGCGGTATGGCCGCCGACTGCAGGGGCGAGCAGGTCTGGTTCACCCGCCTGCACGAGACCGACAACGGCGCGTTCCTGCGCGCGTCGGACGACACCCTCTGCTATGCCGAAAACGGCGCCGTCACGCCGGTATTGCCCCGCAGCGAAGTCAAGCTGCGCGGCCTGCACAATGTGGAAAACCTGCTGGCCGCCATCGCCGCCGTCTGGGGCCGCGTGCCGGTGGAAGCCATGCGCCGGGTGGGCAGTACCTTTACCGGCGTGGAGCACCGCATCGAGCCGGTGCGCCTGCTGGACGGCGTGCAGTATTACAACGATTCCATCGCCTCCAGCCCCACCCGCACCATCGCCGGCCTGCGCAGCTTTGACCGCAGGATCATTTTGATCGCCGGCGGCTACGACAAGCACATCCCCTACGAGCCGCTGGCCCCGGAGATCCTAGCCCATGTCAAGGTGCTGATTTTGATGGGCGCCACCGGCCCCCGCATCGAGCAGGCCGTCCGGGAATGCCCCGGCTTTGCCGAAAGCGGCCTGGTCATTCGCCACGCCGAGAGCATGCAGGACGCGGTGGAACAGGCCCGCGCCAGCGCCGTGCCGGGGGATATCGTCAGCCTGTCGCCGGCGTCGGCCTCCTTTGACCTGTATCCCAACTTCGAGGTGCGCGGCCGGGACTACAAGCGCATCGTCAACGCGCTGCCGGAACGGGAATGATCCGGCAAGAAGGGGGCTTCTGACAAAATGATCCAGGCGGTATCCAACGACGCGCAGAAGCGGTGTTTTCTGGGCGCAGCCCGGCGGGAGCCGATGCTGCACGCCCTGCTGGGGCGCGACCTGACCCTGTGGGCCGACAACCCCGGCGCGCCGGTCAAGCTGTTTGTGGCAGGGCAGGCGGCGCTGTCCCTGACCGACGATTACGCCTGGCTGGCGGGCCGGCCGGACGACCTGGAGGAGCTGGTCAGCTTCCTGCGGTTTGCGGGAGTGCATACCCTGCAGACCCCCAGCGAGCTGGGCGGCCAGCCGGGGCTGCGGGCGGCCGGGCAGGATGCCTTTTTGGTGCTGGAGCCCGGCGGCAGCCTGCCCCAGCCGCCGCTGCCCCAGGGCTTTGCGCCGGACACCGCCGTGCCGGTGGGGGAGGCGGCCGGCCTGCTGTTCCCCACGGCGTCCGCTTACCGGGACGGGTTCTACTCCCGCACGGCCACGGCGGTCAACCATGGCCTGGCACGGCTGTGGGGCCTGCGGGATGCCGGCGGTCGGCTGGCTGCCAGCATGGGGGCGGATGCCCTGTTTGAGCGGCAGGCCTATCTGTCGCTGCTGCACACCGACCCGGCCTTCCGCCGCCGCGGCCTGGGCGGCTGGCTGGTAACGGCGATGGCCAACGCCCTGGCCGCCGAAGGCTGGCGCTGCGCCTTTTTCAGCGAGCCGCACAACCTGCCGTTTTACCGGCAGCTGGGCTTTGCGTCCGCCGGCACCATGAATTGCTGGCATGTGGAAGAACAAAACGTATCACCGGTAAGGAAAATAGAAAAAGGATAGTAAATGCCCATGATCGAACAGTTTTACGACATCAAACCGGAGGTGCTGGCCCTGGACGAGAAGGCCATGCGCCTGTGCGCCGACCAGTTTGCCGCCACCGAGCGCATCCGGGATTACAACCAGCTGAAAATGCTGCGCGCCTTTACCGACTGCGGCGTGGAGGCGCGGCACTTTTGGGGGTCCTCCGGCTACGGCGTCTGGGACGACAGCCGCAACAAGCTGGAGGAGGTGTTCAGCCGGGCCATGGGGGCCGAGGACGCCCTGGTCCGTCCCCAGTTCATGAGCGGCACCCACACCATTGCGGTGGCGCTGTTCGGCCTGCTGCGCCCCGGCGACACGCTGCTGGCTGCCACCGGCCGCCCCTACGACACGCTGGAGGGCGTCATCGGCCTGGGCGAAGCGGGCAAGGGCTGCGGCACCCTGCGGGAGTTCGGCGTGCTGTACGACGAGGTCCCCCTGACCGACGCCATGCTGCCCGATTATGCGGGCATCGCCGCCAAGGCGCCGGCGGCCAAGGTGCTGCACATCCAGCGCAGCCGCGGCTATACCCAGCGCAACGCTTTCTCGCTGGAGACCATCGAACAGGTCGTCCGCACCGCCCGCGCAGCAAACCCGGACATCATCGTCTTTGTGGACAACTGCTACGGCGAGTTCACCCAAACGCGGGAGCCGCTGGCCGTGGGCGCGGACATCATGGCCGGCAGCTTTATCAAGAACCCCGGCGGCGGCATTACCCCCACCGGCGGCTACATCGCCGGCCGGGCCGACCTGGTGGAAAAGATCAGCCACCGCTTCACCGCCCCCGGCATCGGCAAAGATCTGGGCTGCACCCAGGACTCGCTGCGGGACACCTTCCTGGGCTTTTACTACGCCCCCGGCGTCGTCTGCGAGGCGGTCAAGACCGCCATCTACGCCCAGTGCCTGCTGGAGCTGTGCGGCGTGCATCCGGTGCCCCGCTACACCGACGAGCACAACGACATCGTCACCTGCTTTGACTCCGGCAGCGCGGCGGCCCTGCAGGGCTTCTGCACCGGCATCCAAAAGGGCAGCCCCATCGACAGCTTTGTCACCCCCGAACCCGCCGACGAACCCGGCTACACCGACAAGGTCATCATGGCCTCCGGCAGCTTTACCGAGGGCAGCACCATCGAGATCAGCTGCGACGGCCCGCTGCGCTCGCCCTACACCTGCTACCTGCAGGGCGGCGTCAACTTTACCGCCGGCCGCGCCGCGGTGCTGTGCGCCGCGCAGAACGCCTTTTTTGCCGGCAGCCGGTAAAAGCCGTCCGTTTGCAGCGCCCCTGCCGCCCAACAGCTTTTGCCCAAACGGCTGATAAAATCAGGACCGCCCCGCACAGGCCGGAGATTCCGGCCTGTGCGGGGCGGTCTGCGGTTTGTCCTGCCGGGGGGGCAGGGGAGTGCCCCCGGCCTTGCCGCGGGGGAAATCACCGCTTTATGGTGCGGTCCTCCTGCTGGCCCAGCGCCTTGCGGTACAGCGCCTTGACTTCCTCGTGGTGGCGGTTGACCATGGCAAAGGCATCCTCGCCATGGCGGACCGGCTGAACGGCGGGCAGGGCGGCGGGCAGGGGGATATCGATGCGGGATTTGGCGTTGGACATGATGGGGGACCTCCTGGCAGATGATGAAAAGCCTTTGCCGCGGCGCTGCGCCGGCCGGACCCCGGCGTTTTGGCGGCATGCTTCTATTTTATGCAAGCTGTTATGACTATATTCGCACGGAATTGTATCGAAGATGTTTCAGACTGGTCAAGACAGGAAAAATTTACATCTGCCCGCCGGAGGTGCCCCGGCCGGACAAAAAGAAAACCCCCGTGCTGCCGCCATGTGAAGTGACCCCCAAAAGTTAGACAATATTTGAAAGTAAAAATTGTTCAAGCAG
>ERZ1643246.152-NODE-152-length-90929-cov-9.443163_pt1 | contig 90929 bp, 83 predicted proteins | sample MGYA00579265_ERZ1643246 | MGnify/ENA primary metagenome ERZ1643246 (study PRJEB29033, sample SAMEA4952261) | chicken gut metagenome | biome: Broiler Chicken; feature: Gastrointestinal Tract; material: Caecum | place: Ireland | collected 2018 | study: Broiler...
CACTCCAAGCATCATCATCAAACTAAGTCCGATCGATACAAGCTTCTTAAACATCCTTTTCTCCTTTCTCCTTGGTCTTTATTTTTTTCTTTTCCTAAATATCATCTTAATCGTAGTTTTCCCGCATTCCTCCTTCATCCCTTTTTGCGGGCACCGGCATCATTCTGAAAACTGAATGAATTTTACATGATCGTTACTCTCTGCTTCTCATTGTCTGGCGCCCGAACATTTTATGGGGTCTCTTCTTTGGAAACAGCTGCAGCTTTCCAACTGTTTCCCGCTATGTACATTGTAGCACAAGGAGAAAGCCCTTTCACACATTATCCCACAAAAAAGTAAAAATTTTTTAGTATTTATTTACTATGATAATTCATAACTGCAGCCCCTTTATTTATAGGGGTTACTTGTGTATTTTTATGATTTTGCGGCATATTTTTACAAATGATATTTCGCCTGTTTTGACACGCTGCCCGACACATCAGAAAAGGAGCGTCTCCTGATCACAGTCAGACATAACGCTCCCGGTTTGTTAAGCTTCGTTGTTATTTTTAGCGCCGCGCTGTCTGCTGCGCCGCTCTGTTTTTTGTTTCGCTTTCTTGGGCTGATCGCGATAGATGCGGAAGATCACGCCGTCAGCGGTATTTTCTCCACGCACCTCATAATGATTTGCCCGGACGACCTTGGCCACGATGGACAGACCCAGGCCGAAGCGTCCGCCCTCGCCTTTCTCAAATGGCTTGAACAGCGTTTCGATGCGGCTCTCATCCATGCTCGGGCCATCGTTGGCGATGGTCAGGCCCTCCTGCTCATTCAGATGGATGGTGATGACAGACTGCGCATAGCGCTGCGCGTTCTCCAGGATGTTTTCCACCACCACGCGCCAGCTTTCTTCCAGGCCCTCGAAGGTGATCTCCTCCAGTTCGGTCACGATGCGAATGTCCGGCTTGATGACCGCGATATTGAGCAGCACTTTCTCCACGACATCCTTCATGTTCGTCACCGCGCCGTTGTTGTCCTGCGAGATGAGATATTCCACCCGGTTCATATAAAGCAGACTGTGTACCTTGGCCTCCAGGCGGTCCGCATTCTCAATGATGACATCCACGCTCTTTTCCAGCGTCTCATACGGATAGATGCCATCCTTGATGCTTTCGCCATAAGACTTGATCGTGGCGATCGGCGTCTTCAGGTCATGAGAGATGTTATGGATCATCTCCTCTTTCGTCTTCTCCTGCTTCTGCAGCTCTTCGCGCATGCTCACCAGCGCGTCAGCCAGCTCACCGATCTCATCCTTGCGGTTCAGCTTCAGCGTCGCGTCTTTGCCCGCCTTGATCTTCTCAATATAATTGCGGATCTGATTGAGCGGATGGATGAGCGTGATCACCCACAGCATCAGGATCAGGAAGATGAAACAGAACGCCATCACCGTGATATAGAGAATGCTGTTGATCATCATATCCTTCGCGCCCTGCGCATACTCCTCATCCATGTAGGACATGAGGACATTGCTTGAGCCGTCATTCATCAGCCGCACGCTGTAACAATACTCCTGTCCATTGATATCCATATGGCCATGTGTGGCGCTCGTCAATCCATTCTGATAGATCGTCACGCCCTGTGAGATCATCTTCTCCACCAGCGCGCTGTTTTCGCTGAGCTCTTCCCTGACCAGCGCGGCATCGCTCTCGCTGCTCAAATAATGCAGCTGCGGCTCTGTTCCGGCGACGACCTCCTCCATGTCGACGATGAGATGCATCTGCGAATTGGTAAGCGCCCGCCGCAGCTGGCTCTGCGTGAAATTGCTGCTGTCTTCTCCGCTGTACAGCCCCACGATCATATCCTGTGAAGTATCCAGCGTCGTGTACATCTGTTCGCGAATGACATTTTCCACGCTTCCGGTCAGATAGATGAAGAAAAACGCGGTAAAAAAGGAGATCAGAAAAAAGATGATCGCTGCCAGCTGCTGCGACAGCGATAACTGCTTGATAAATTCAGAAAAACGCTTCATGACTCAGCCCAGGCGGTAGCCATATCCATAGATCGTGTGAATGTTGAGATTCGGCAGCTTCTTGCGCAGGCGGCGCAGCGTGTCATCGACCACACGGTCACTGCCATAATAGTTTTCTTCCCATACATTCTCCAGGATCTTATCCCGAGAAAAAGCGATCCCTTTGTTCTTGATGAACATCATGAGCAGATCGAACTCTTTGGTCGTCAGATCGATCTCATCGCTTCCCGCAAATACCTTGCGCTGTTCCTCATCCAGCTCATATCCGTCGATCTGAATGCGGTTGTTGTCATTCTTATACACGCGCTTGATCACATTGTTCACGCGCAGCACCAGCTCTTTAGGCGAGAAGGGCTTCGTGATATAATCGTCGCTGCCCTTTTCCAGACCGATGATGCGGTCAAACTCCTTGTCTCTGGCAGACATGAAAATGACCGGGATATCCCTTCCCTGCAGGCGGATCTCCTCGATCAGATCGAATCCGCTCTTGTCATCCAGCATGATATCGAGGATCCATAAATGCACATCGTCATCCTGCACATGCGCGACGGCTTCCTCATACGTATAGTAAGATCTTACCTCGTATCCTTCTTTCTTCAGATACTGCGCGACCAGATCGTTGATCGCCTTTTCATCTTCTACAACACAGATCACTTTTTTCATCGTTCATCACCTGAATTTCTTTCTTGCTGCATCATGTCAGACTTCGTTTCTATTGTAGCAAAAAGTCAGAAAAAAATCAGTGTTATTTTATGTTTCTTCACCGCAAATTATGTGATGAAAAAGGACCATGCCCCTGCATGATCCTGCTTTGTCATAAATGGTTTTCCTGTATGAAATCCACGATCTGATACACGTAATCATGGCACAGCTCATCGCTGCGCGCCTCGGCCATCACGCGCACCAGCGGCTCGGTCCCGCTGGGCCGTACGAGGATGCGCCCTTCATCGCCGAGCTGCGCTTCCACCTCAGCGATCTTCGCCTTCAGCCCCTCATCCGCCATCGTACGGTTCTTGTCCTTGACTTCGACATTGACGAGCAGCTGCGGATAGATGAACAGATCCGCGCCCAGTTCTTTCAGCGACTTGCGCTCATCGCACATGATCTCCAACAGCTTGAGCGCCGTCAGCAGCCCATCGCCGGTCACTGCATGCTCCAGGAAGATGATGTGGCCGCTTTGCTCGCCGCCGATGCTGTAGCCCTTGCTCTGCATGCACTCAAAGACATATTTGTCACCGACCGCGGTCTGCACATGATCGATCGCGTTGTCGCGCAGCGCATGATACAGCCCCAGGTTGGCCATGACGGTGGTCACCACCATATTATGCGCCAGCCGCCGCTTTTTCTTCATATAGCGTCCGCACGTATACAAGATATAGTCGCCGTTGAACAGATTGCCTTCTTCATCGACAGCGATCAGGCGGTCAGCGTCGCCGTCAAAGGCAAAGCCGACATCATAATGTCCTTCGCGCACCATGCGCTGCAGGCTTTCCGGATGTGTGGATCCGCATTCCGTATTGATGTTCACGCCGTCGGGCTCGCCATGGATGACATCCACCTGCGCGCCCAGTTCCCGCAGCGTCTGCGCCGCGGTCGCCGTGGCGCTGCCATTAGCTAAGTCAAGCGCGATGCGCATGCCCGCAAGATCTACGTTCACGATCTCCTTGAGCCAGTCCTCATAGATCTTGAGCCCCTCGTGCCAGGGGATCACGCGCCCCACATGCTCATTCAGGGCTGAGGGCACCTCCGTCTCTTTATCGATATACTTTTCGATCGCCAGTTCGATCTCCGGATTCATCTTGCAGCCTTCACTGTTGAAGAGCTTGATGCCATTGTCATAATAAGGATTATGTGATGCGCTGACCATGACGCCGCAGTCGAATCCTTCGCTGCGCACCAGGCAAGATACGCTGGGGGTCGGACAGATGCCCAGCAGATACACATCTGCGCCTGTCGATGTCGCGCCGGCAGCCAGTCCCATTTCGAACATGTCGCCGGAAAGGCGGGTATCTTTTCCGATGACGATACGAGCCTGTTTGTCTTTGCCGTAATGCCATCCCAGATAACGGCCGATGCGCACTGCCATATCCAGTGTCAGCGTCTCATTCACGCGTCCGCGCGCACCGTCCGTCCCAAAGTATTTTCCCATTTCATTCATCCTTTCATCAGCCGCTCACGGTAACCGTGACTTCGGATGTCTCCAGCCGGTATTCCACCAGGCGGTTCGTTCCGCTCACGCTGAGCGTCAGCTGCCGTTCACCCGCCGCGGTGATCCCTTTCAGATCGGCCGTAACCATGATATCTTCTTTCGTGATATTTTGCAACATCTGCGCGCTGCCGATGACCGTGACATCCACCGTCTGCGGATCACACGATACATCCATGGCGCTGATCTGCTCATCCCGATTGATCAGCTGCACCTCCACATCGCTGAAAGTCGTGCTCGTCTGCTCGCCTACCGTCACGGATACGCTGACCGAACTGAGGCTGGCCTGCGTCACGCCCTGGGGCAAAGTGATCGGCATCGCCAGGGTCCGGTCGTTGGTGATGTTCGACACCGGCAGCGAGATCTCGATATGGTCGATGCCATCGAGCACACTTTGTTTCGCGTACAGCGTGATCTCCTCATCCGACAGCGTGCACGTGGCGATGGCCAGGCCTTCTTCCATCGTGCCGACCTGCACGACTTCGATCGGCACGGTCTTCTTCGGTTGGGTCACCTTGACCGAGACATGCATGGTGGAGGGGATGATGTCCACCTCCAAACGGTCTCCGTTCTCATCATATGCAGCCAATGGCGCGTCGGTCTCAAAATCGCTGGTCACTCCGCTCACATCGATCAGCGCCTTCACATAAGAGACGCGCGCCAGCGTGTCTTCGCTCGCCCGCACGCTGACGGTATCCTCGTCAAACACCGGCGTGCCCAGATCATAGGTCGCGTCCATTTCGGATTGATTGACGAAATCATAGCCCAGCGCATATGTCTGCGTCTGTTTCTTCTTGAGCTCCACGCTCACGGTGCCTGGCTCGATGATGACTTCCAGGCGCGAAGGGATGTTCTGCACTTCCAGCTCGACATCGCTGCGCCCCTCGCCCAGCTGACGCAGATCGGCCACGACGCGCAAGGAGTTTTGCTGACGCACCATCTGCAGATCATTGATGTCGCCCAGCAGCTGCACATCCACTGTCTCTGGCAGGCCGCTGACCTCATATGTCTCCTCATTGACGAGCACATTGACGCTTTGAGCCTTGAATGTGTACACCTGCTTTGTCTCAAACAGCGAGGAAGCGTTGTTGCCGATGTTCACGATGGCATAGACGAACACCGCCAGCAGCAGCGCCACCAGCTTGCCATAGCGCTGAGAGAACAGGATGCGGTCCATCCATGCTGAGATCCACTTGGAAAAGCGGCTGATCACCCGGCTCACCCGGGAATACTTCTCCGCGATGTTCTCTTTGATCTCGCGGCTGTCTTCCTTCGTCTCTTTCTTTCTCATGCGCTGCCCTCGCCTCCTTTCCTGCGGCGCCGGCCCGTCTTGCGGCGCCGATGATATTTCACGACGACCGCTTCGGTCGGGATCAGGTCATCCTCGCGCTGCGGCTGAGCCGCTTCCGCCGCCGCGGCCTGAACCGGCACCGCCGCAGGAGCCGGACGCTTTTCGATCTGATAGCGCTCCATCAGATAATCACGCAGCTCTTCGCTCGTATAGGACTTCAGCGCGCCAGCTTCCGCGATCGAGATCGTTCCGGTCTCCTCACTGACGATGATCGTGATGGAATCCGTGATCTCGCTGATGCCCACCGCGGCCCGGTGACGCGCCCCATAACTGGTCGGCAGCTCCTTGGTCGTCGGCGGGAAATACGCGGCCGCACAGGCGATGCGCACGCCCCGGATGATCACGGCGCCATCATGCAGCGGCGTGCCATATTGAAAGATGGAACAGAGCAGCTCACACGACACGATCGAGTTCATGCTCGTTCCGGTCTTGATGTAATCACTGAGGTCCTGGCCCTGTTCCAGCGAGATCAGCGCGCCGGTCTTCGAAGCCGACATCTGCGCGCACGCTTTGACCAGCTCCTCGATCAGATGCTCCTTCTCATTGCTGGAAAGCGCGGCCAGCCGCGTCAGCACGCTGGTCTTGCCCAGCTTCTCCAGCAGCATGCGGATCTCCGGCTGAAAGATGACCACCATGACGATGACGCCCCAGCTCAGCACCATGTCGGCGATATAGTTGATCGTCGTCAGCCCGATCAGCATCGCCAGGCCCTTGACGATGAAGATGAACAAGATGCCCTTGAAGATCTGCACCGTCCGGGAGTTGTTGCGGACGATGCGCAGGCCGAAGAAGATGACGGCCCACACCAGTCCGATGTCCAGAAGCGCCCGCACCACATTCAGGACATCATTCAGCGTTAGACTGAACATAGACTCTCCTTTCCGCGGGCGCTACTTCATCAGGTCCGCGATGCACGCGCCGACACTGTGATAGACCGCCCTGCTCTTTTGCTTGATCGCCTCAGGCGCACTGTCCATGCAAAAGCCATGATACGCCTCGATCATAGGCAGGTCATTATAAGAATCACCGATGGCAAAGACATCCTCATCCTTCGCCCCGGCATCTGCCAGCACATACGCCAGCCCCTTTGCCTTGGATATGCCCTTAGGCACGATGTCGACACAATGGCGATTCGCGTAAGCGACGACACAGTCGCCGAATGCCTCGCCGATATGCTTGAGGATCGCTTCGGACAAAGAATCATCCCCCAGGGAGATGACCACCTGCGCGATCTTCCCAGATGAAAGCAGCTGCGCCTCATCCTTTTCCTGCGGCATCTGCCCATATTTCAGATCCTCTTCATTCTCGTTCACCACGATGCGATGACGGTAATAGCCATCGTTGATGACATAGCTGGCACAGGGCAGGGTGCGGATGTAATCGATCAGCGCCATGGCACGGTCAAAGTCCATGTAATTCACCTGCATCTTGTTCTGCTCGCCATCATAGATGACACCGCCGTTATTGGCGATGATATAATCACAGACAAACCCATTTACCGCGATCTCCCTGGTAAAGGATTCCATGCTGCGGCCGGTCACCGCCACAAACAGATTGCCCGCGGCACGCCAGCGCTCAAGGGCCGCCAGGTCTTCCGGAGTCACTTTTTCCTCGGTCCGCAGCGTCCCATCGTAATCACTTGCCAGTACTTTCATTATCGCTTCCTCCATTTCAGATCATCCCTATTTTACCACAGCGGCCATGCAGAATCATCGCTTTTTTGCATTCCGCAAAAAGTGTGAATAACCCCGGGCCGCGCAGGCATACTAGCTACTGGGAGGTGCTACACAATGGCAAACAAGAAATACCGTCCAGGTATGAATTGTGAGAAGACCGGGAAATATTCCCGCTACAACGCCGATGGCAAATGCGTAGGCGAAGACATCGACGTCGAAAAGGGCCGCCGTTTCCCGCCGGCTCAGGAAGAAGGCTGCTACTACAAAGAGCAGTGATCCCCATCGGGCATATCCCGAACGAACCGGCGCGCGCCGGTTCTTTTTCTGTTATAATAGCCGCAAGGAGGCGATGAGATGAGACACCAGCTGCGTTATCAGCTCAGCGAAAATGATGGCGAAATGCGCGTCAGCGCCATACTGAGCAAAAAAATGGGACTGACCCGCAGACAGATCAGCCGCCTCAAATATATTCCCAATGGGATCACCTGCAATGGCAAGCAAGTGCGCACTGACACGATCGCGCGCCCCGATGACATCATCTGCGCCGCCCTGGATCTGGGCAAGCGCTTTACGCCCACTTCCGATGATTTTCCCCGCATCCCGCTGCACATCCTGAAAGAGAGCGAAGACTGGATCGCCCTGCATAAGCCCTCAGGCATGACACTGCACCCGACCCATGGGCATTACTATGACACGATGAGCGTGCAGCTGGACGCCCTGCTCAAAGAGCAGGGAAAGGCTTGCAGCCTGCACACCATCGGCCGTCTTGACAAAGACACCTCAGGCATCCAGCTGTTTGCCAGAAATCCGATCGCCGCGGCCCGGCTGAGCCAGCAGCGAGAACAAGGAAAGCTGTACAAAGAATACGTCGCGCTGATCCATGGCATCTGCCCTGAAAGCGGCGTGATCGATGCTCCGATCGCCAAAAAAGAAGGGGCGCTCAACCGCATGACATGTTCTCCGCATGGCAAGCCGGCACACACTGCCTATGTCCGGCTGAAGCAAGGAAAGGACTGTTCGCTCATCCGGCTGCGCCTGCAAAGCGGAAGAACTCATCAGATCCGCGTACACATGGCTTCGATGGGCCACCCGCTGCTGGGCGATCCGATCTATGGCATCCCGGACGATGTGCCCCGCCTCTGTCTGCACGCAGATACTCTGCGTTTCCTCGACCCCTTTGCCAACAAAGCGATCCTCATCCATTGCCGCGACGAGCGCTTCGATGCAATATGCGCAAGCTGGCTGTAAAGCAAGAGGACGACGTGCCGTCCTCTTGTTTTTTTATTCACTCTTCTGCAAGATCTCCATGAACTCCTCACCGGTGATCGTCTCATGATCATACAGATACTTGGCCAGCTCATGCAGCTTGCCCATATTGTTCTTGAGCAGCTCCTTGGCTTCATCATGCGCCTTGCGGATCAGCTTGACGACTTCCTCATCGACCTTGGCCGCGGTCTCGGCGCTGCACGCCAGGCTCGTGTCGCCGCCCAGATACTGATTGTTCACCGTTTCCAGCGCCGTCATGCCGAAGGTGTCGCTCATGCCCAGACGCGTGATCATGGAGCGGGCAAGCTTCGTGGCCTGCTCGATATCGTTGCTGGCGCCGCTGGTGATCGAATCAAAGATCAGCTCCTCAGCACAGCGTCCGCCCGTCAGCGTCATGATGCGAGAATAAGCCTCATCCTTGCTCATCAGATGCTGCTCGCCTTCTTCCACTTGCATCGTATAGCCCAGCGCGCCGCTGGTGCGCGGAACGATGGTGATCTTATGCACCGGCGCGCTGCCCTTGGTGAGCGCCGCCACCAGCGCGTGACCGATCTCATGATAAGAAACGATCAGCTTCTCTTTGTTCGAGATGACCGCACCCTTCTTCTGATAGCCCGCGATGACCGTTTCAATGGCTTCTTCCAGGTCCTTCTGGACGACGCTGCGGCGGCCGTCCTTCACCGCCAGCAAGGCGGCCTCATTGACCATGTTGGCCAGTTCCGCGCCGCTGGCGCCGGCACTGGCACGCGCGATCGCATTGAAATCGATAGATGGTGAGCACTTCACATCCTTGGCATGCACACGCAAGATCGCTTCACGGCCCGCCAGATCCGGCAGCTCGACCGGAATGCGGCGGTCAAAGCGGCCGGGACGCAGCAGCGCCGGATCCAGAGATTCCGGACGGTTGGTCGCCGCCAGGATGACGACGCCCTTGCTGCCATCAAAGCCATCCATCTCCGCAAGCAGCTGATTCAGTGTCTGCTCGCGCTCATCGTTGCCGGCAATGCCCGCGCCGTCACGCTTCTTGCCGATCGTATCGATCTCATCGATGAAGACGATGCACGGCGCCTTTTCCCGCGCCTGCTGGAACAAGTCACGCACCTTGGCCGCGCCGCGGCCGACGAACATCTCGACGAACTCACTGCCGCTGATGGAGAAGAACGGCACGCCGGCTTCTCCAGCCACCGCCTTGGCAAGCAATGTCTTGCCGGTGCCCGGCGGACCAACGAGCAACGCGCCCTTAGGCATCTGCGCGCCGATATCCTTATACTTATCCGGATGATTCAGGAAATCGACGATCTCCTTCAGCGCTTCCTTCGCCTCATCCTGTCCGGCCACATCCTTGAACGTCTTGCCGCCCTGCGCCGGCACATACACCTTGGCATTGCTCTTGCCTAAGCCGCCCATGCCAAATCCGCCGCCGCCAAACGACATGGCATCTTTGCCCATCTTCTTCTGCATCCGGCGAAACAAGAACGAGCCCAGTCCCCAGAAGATGAGCAGCGGCAGAAACAGCGTGATGAGGTAGCTGAGCAATGGATTCATCTCCTCCGTCTGCACCTTCGTGAAGGTGGCCCCCGCTTCATCCAGACGGTCTACCAGCTGCGCATCCTGCATCGCGCCGGTCTGATATACCGTTTCCTCATCGCCCTTCAGCGTATAATAGATCTCGGTATCATGCACCTCTACATCCTGAATCTCCTTCTCCTCGATCGCATCAAGGAAATCACTGTAAGTGACCTCCCGGATATGACTGTTAGAGAACATCGGCCCGATGATCATATTGACCAAGAGCAGCACGACGAGAATCACGATATAATACCAGTATAATGGCTTTTTTTGTTTGTTCATACCACAAACTTCCCATGTTTGTACATGATTATACTCATTTTTAGCACTTTAGCAACTACAGTGCTAACTTTTACACAATCTCACACAATTCCTTGTCCGAAATGCCAAAAAAGTGTACGCAAAGGTACACCTTCACGCACACTCGTTTTTCATCTGAAAACAGTATCATTCTCATGAAAAACATGGAGCTTTCACTGTTTCTAAACACCATTATCTTATCATAATCACTGATTTTTGTCCATGCGCGAAGGTGTACCTTCACAGGCACAGAAAGGAGGCCGAATGAAGAAATCCTACCCGGGCATCAAGGCAAAGCACATCAAATGCTCATCAAAGGAAACGATACGCCTCCAGAACATGGATGACAAAGAGATGCGCGAACTGCTGCTTCAAGACAAATGATCCACACGTCTAATACATGGAAACATGCAATACATAATAGCTGAAGAAACGAAAGGGGTTTTAAACATGAGAGAATATGTAACACCGAGAATGACAGGAGAGACATTTGCAGCAAATGAATATATCGCGGCATGCTATACATTAGCATGTAGAAGAGGATCTGATTCGGACCTACCTTATGGTTATCGGTGGAAACATGATGAATTTGGTGGGGGCACCACTCATTCACCTATAGGTACTTCTGGTACTTGTGGCGATGAAATAGCAAATAGAATTCTAACAAACGATAATGGCGAAATTATTGAAATCGCAGAACATAATGCTCAACAAGGATGGCTTCCTGCTGGACTTGATGAGTGGATTGATCTTAATGATGATAATATTTGTAATGGTGGAGATGTAATATATTGGCATACTTTAAGTCAAAGTGGAGATAGACGTTGGAATCATTGGGGATTTGCTCAAGCAACTGATTCTAGTCATCCCAACCATTCATAATTGGCGAATGGCTTAAAATTTGATATGATAGGACGGAAGATTCCGTCCTTTTTGATTGGGGTGAGATGATGGAAGCAAATGAGTTTTCTTTGGAGAAGATGCTGATGGCGCGGGCGGCGGCGCAGTATCGTCCGATCAATGGCAGCATCGAATTATTGCCGCTGTGCAATATGAACTGTCGGATGTGCTATGTGCGGCTGAGCCGTCAGGAGATGGATAAGCTAGGCGCGCTGCATCCGGTGGAGGAGTGGATGCGCGTAGCTGAAGAGATGCAGAAGGCCGGAGTGGTCTTCATGCTGCTGACGGGCGGAGAGCCGCTGTTGTATCCGGGTTTTCGTGAATTATATCTGAAGCTGCAGGAGCTGGGCATGATCTTGACGCTCAACACGAATGGCACGCTGATCGATGAGGACTGGGCGGCGTTCTTTGGCGAACATCGTCCCCGTCGTGTCAACATCACCTTATATGGCGCCAGCGAAGCGACGTATCGTTCGCTCTGCCGCTATGAGGGGTATGAGAAGACGGTGCGGGCCATCAAGCTGCTGCGCGCGCATGATGTGGATGTGAAGATCAACGGCAGTGTCGTGCGAGAGAACTTCCAGGATATGGAAGCGATGTATGCATTGGCCAAAGAACTAGATGTGCCGGTGCATATGGATACGTATATGCTGCCGGGGCTGCATGACCGGCTTTTGCCGATCGATCAACAGTCACGGCTCTCACCAGAAGATGCCGCATGGGCCGAGCTGCAGACGATGAAGAATGAATATCCATCTGAGGTCTATGAAGACTATCGTCAGCGCAAATTAAAGCAGCTGCGCGAGCCGGTCGTTTCACCATGCAACATCTCTTGCATGGCGGCCCATTGCTCATTCACGATCAACTGGCAGGGCCGCATGAAGCCGTGTGTGATGCAGCCGGAACCTGCTGTCTCGGTGTTTGACATGGGCTTTGAGGCAGCCTGGAAACAGATCATTGAGGGCGCAAAGCCGCTTTGCTTCAACGAAAAATGTGGATCTTGCGCATACCGTCCGGTATGCAAGATCTGCGTATCAGCCTCCTTGCTGGAAACTGGCGCTTATGATGGCATTCCTGAATATTTATGCCGGCAGGCCAAGGCATATGCCCGTTTGCTTGAAGAGGATGAAAACGCTGCAGCGATCAAATGATCGCCGCAGCGTTTTTCTTTTTCTTTTTTCTTCTCTTTCTTTTTTTGTTTGTTTTTTACTGCAGCTGCCAGCGCGCGTTTTGCTGCTGCAAACGTACCATGCGGCTGTACAGGCCGCCCTGGCGTTTCAGTTCGTCCGGTGAGCCTTTTTCCGCCACTTTTCCTTCGGCGAGGACGATGATCTGATCGGCAGCCTCCACGGTGCGCATGCGGTGCGCGATGACGAGCACGGTCTTGTTGGCCAGCAACCGGGACAATGCTTCCTGCACCTTGGTCTCATTCTCGACATCGAGGCTTGCGGTCGCTTCATCAAGCAGCACGATCGGCGCGTCTTTCAACAAGGCTCGGGCGATCGAGATGCGCTGGCGTTCCCCGCCAGACAGCCGCGCGCCGTTTTCGCCGATCGGCGTATCGTAGCCTTGGGGCAGCTTGCAAATGAACTCCTCGCAGTTGGCGGCCCGGGCCGCTTCCCGTACTTCTTCATCGCTGGCGCCATGGCGTCCCAGCCGGATGTTTTCCCGCACTGTACCATCAAAGAGCATCACATCCTGGAAGACCATGGCATAATCGCGCATCAGCACTTCGGGATCGATGGTGGAGATGTCCACGCCGCCCACGAGGATCTGCCCGCGAGGGATGTCCCACAGCCGGGCAGCCAGCCTGGCGCATGTGCTCTTGCCCGAGCCGGAAGGGCCGACCAGCGCGGTCACCTCTCCTGCTCTAGCCGTAAAGCTCACGTCATGCAGCACTTCTTTTTCTTCATAGGCAAAGCTGACATGCCTGAACTCGATATCATGTCCATGGGGCATAAATTGCGGCTTGCCCTCAGCGATGGGCGTCTCATCGATCTCATTGATGCGATCAGCGGAGACCTGCGAGATGAACAGTTCCGCGATGAGGGCCAGGCTCTGGTCAAAAGGCGCATAGATCCGGGTGATGACAAGCAGGAACAAGAACAATACCATAAAGTCGATCTGCCCGGACAAGATCAGGCTGGCTCCGGTCAGGATGGTCGTGGCCACGCCCAGGCGCATGATCACGCTGGCAGCATTGACAAAGAGCCCGGAGGTCAGCTCGCCCTTGATGGTGACCTGCTCGTGCTGATCGATCTTTTCATTCAGGCCGGCCAGGTAGCGGGCTTCCTGGTTCGCGGCGCGGATCTCGCGCACATTTTCCAGTGCTTCCTGGATGCCGTCGGACACGCGTATGGCAGCGGCCTTTGTCGTTTCGGCGCTCTTGGCCGTCAGCCTGCGCGTGCCAAACAACAGTCCGAATGCGGCCGGCACGCCCCACAGACAGGCAAGCGCGAGCCGCCAGTCATAGATGAGCAGACATGCCGCGATGAGGACAGTGGAGATATACGCGCCGTACAAGTAGCCCAGCACATGGCTCCACACGTGCTCCATGCGGTTCACATCGCCCATCAGCGTCTCGGTGAGGTCGGCCAGATCGCGTCTGCCAAAGTATCCTAAGGGCAGCTTGCGCAGCCGTTCGGCCAGATGCAGCCGGGTATCCTTGACCTCATTGTACACTAAGCCATAGGTGGCCTTGTACTGCTGCAAGTGCGTGATGAACGACAACAGGATGAATGCGGCCGTCAAGACCAGCAACAACGTCGCACCTGGCAAAGGCGCGCCATCCGTCAGCGTCTTCATGAAGCCTTGCATGAGCAGATACAGGATGCCGGTGCCGCCCATCACGACCAGATTGGTCACGACCGTCCAGAATGTGCCGCGCTTAGTGTTTTTCACGCCCTGATCGCTCAGGGCATATTTGCGCTGAAACGCTTTGCCAAACATTTATCTCTCCTCCTTCCCGCTGGTGATCTTCCAGCGGACTGCCTGGTTATATTGTTCCCACATATGGGCATACAGTCCCTGCGCAGCCAGCAGCTGCGCATGCGTGCCTCGTTCAGCGACCTTGCCTTCATCGAGCACGATGATCTGATCTGCTCCGACTACCGTGGACAGACGATGCGCGATCATGATGACCGTGCGTGCCTTGGTCAGCTTCGCCAGTGCCTTCTGGATCAGCGCCTCATTCTCGGGATCTGCGAATGCAGTGGCCTCATCAAGCACCACGATGGGCGCGTCTTTCAAGATGGCTCGGGCCAGCGCGATGCGCTGCTGCTCTCCGCCCGAGAGATGCGTTCCTTCACTGCCGATCATCGTATCCATGCCCTGCGGCAGCTTCTCCAGGATGTCCTCACACTGTGCGGCCTCAAGGGCCGCACGCACCTGCTCACTGTCGGCGTCCGGCCTGCCGATGCGCACATTGTCCAGGATAGATGCCTTGAAGAGGCGGCTGTTCTGAAACACAAAGGCGATCTGATCCATGAGCACATGCGGGTCGATGTCCCGCACATCGACGCCGCCGACCAGCACACTGCCTTGCGACACATCCCAGAAGCGGGGGATCAGGCTGGCAGCGGTGCTCTTGCCGCCGCCCGAAGGGCCGACCAGCGCGATGGTCTGCCCCTGCTCGGCCCGAAACGACACATGGGACAAAGCCGGCCGCTGCGCCCCGTCATAGGTGAAGCTGACATCCTTGAACTCCACTTGGCCGCCCGCCGGCATCTTTGGCCTTGCGGGAATTGGCAATGTGGGCGCGTCCATCACCTGCGCGATGCGGCCCAGCGCGGAATGCGCCAGCAGCATGCCGGAAGAAGCGAACATGATGCGCGCCAGTGCCGTGGAGATGATGGCGGAGAACACCGCGTAAAACGTAAAGTCAGCGAGGAAGCCGGCAAGATCGCCGCTTGCCAGCGCGCCGGGCGCCAGCAGCAGCGCGGCCGGGACAAGGAACACAAAGGCCCCTTCGGTAAAGGTCAGATTGACTGCCTGCGGCTTGCTGCAGACATCGGCATTGTAATGCTTGGCAAATCGGCTGTATTCCTCGATAGAAGCCTGAAACGCCTTGAATGAATACACCGTCTGCTGAAAGACCTTGACGACCGGAATGCCCCGGACATATTCCGTCCCCGCCTTGCTCATACGGTCCAGCGCCTCCTGATACTGCGCCATGAAAGCAGCGTTCTTGCCGCCCATCATGGCAAACATGGAAAGGATGGAGATCACCGCGGCCAGCAGGCAGGCACTGCCCATGCGCCAGTCAAAGACGAACATCAGCGCCAGCATGGCAAGAAACAAAGTGATCGTGCCCACGATGTCTGCCAGGTTGTGTGCCAGCAGCGTTTCGGTGTCCGCGGCCGCGGCATCCAGCCGTCCCCGGATCAGCCCAGAGGCGTTGGCATCGAAAAAGCCCAGCGGCGTTTCCATCATGTGCGCGACGCCCCGCTTGCGGATATTGGCCGCGGTGCGGAAAGCCGCCAGATGCGTGCACAGCAGCCCGATGAAATAGATCACGATGCCGCTCACCGCGGCGCCGAAAGCCAGCCACCCATAACGAACGATGGTTTCAGCCTGTGTCCAGTCTGGCGCTGCTTCGATCAGATCCCGGACGACCAGCCATATGCAGATATATGGCACCATGCTCATCAGCATCGATACGGCCGACAATGCCAGCCCCAGAAACGTCAGCCATTTGTGGCTGCCTGCGTATTCCAGCAAAACTGCCAGATCGCTCTTCCTCTTTGTTTTCTTCATAAGCCCTCCTTGAGTTAGTGATTGCTAACTTTTGAACAAAAAGAGAAGGGGACCGTTCCCCTTGATCACTGTGCCATGCCCATCAGCTGCATCCATCCCGCGGTATAAAAAGATCGCAGCTTTTCCACATCACGCAGTGCCTGCTCCTTGGACACATCGTGTATGACTGCCGCAAAGATGCCATCGAACATCCCGCTGGCGATGATCTGACACAGCGAATGATCCAGTTCAGGCACATCATGGCCTAAGCGGCGCAGCACCGCCATATACTTGAGCGTATATTCCGCTTCCGCTTCTACCATATGATGGACAAAGCGCGCATAGCTCGTGCCTTCCGCTTTGCACAGCAGCAGCTTCACCGGCTCACGGTGCGCGCAGATGTACTCGACCATCCAGCGCACGCAGGAACCGGAATCCTCGCCCATATGCCGCGGCTGCGCTGCCTCAGGGCGCTGCGCAAACGTGGTCTGTGCTTCCATGAAGCGTCCCATCAGCGCCGCTGCATGCGGCTCCACGATCGAGGCAAACAGCGCTTCTTTGCTGGAAAAATAGCCATAGAACGCGCCTGTGGTCACGCCGGCATGCTTGACGATCTGTCTTAACGATGCGCCCATGAAGCCTTTTTCGGCAAATTCATCCAATGCGGCCTGTTGGATCCGCGCCAATGTAGCTGGTGAGTTTTCCTGCATGATGACCTCCATGTCACAGTGTGATGTAACAATGTTATCCTACGTCTCTCCCCTGCAAGTGTCAAGGGTACGTTGTTAGCTTACGCTCACACAAAAAAAGGAACCTGATGACGGTCCCTGTAGAATCAGGCGGATGCGCCTGCTTTGTTGCCAGCTTATGCCCAGGTATTGCCTTTCACGCGTGCGCGGGCTCGTCGCTGTGCGCTTGAAAGCACTTGCGCACATGTTCGCTGTAGCTGCGGCCGATGGGCACCAGCGTATCATCGCTCAAGATCAGCTCATTGCGGCGATAGACCTTGATGGCATCCAGATTGACCACATAGCTGCGGTGACAGCGCACAAAATGATCCGGCAGCCGCGCCAGCAGATGATCGAGGTCATCCGAGACATGGTAGCGTTCCCTGAGGCAGCGGATCTCGCTGGTGCGCTGCGTGCGCTCGATGCACATGATGGCCGCTGTCGCCATGATCACCCTGCGATCGCGCATCTGCAGGACGATGCGGCTGCGATGCGCATTCAGCTGCTTCATCGCTTTCTCCACCGCCGGCTCCAGCCGCAGCTCAAGATCCGGCTTATGGATGAAGTACGTGTGCGACGTCTCAAAGATATCGCGCACCTTGTCCAGAAATGCCGTGATGAAGATGATGGCCGTATCCGCTGAAGCGATCTTGCTGGCGGCATCGATGCCCGAGCTGTCTTTCAGCACGATATCCATGAAGATGATGCGGGGCGCCGGGATATGCGGCAATTCCCGCAGCAGCTTCTCCACATCCTCATAACAAAAGACCGGACAATCAACATATCTGGCTTTGATCAGCGCTTGCAGATGCGCGCGCTGCGTCGCGTCATCTTCACAGATGATAAACTGATACATGTCATTCCCTCCTGACTCATTCCGCTTTCAGCCGGTAGCGGTAGACCGTCCTGGTGATGACTTCATGGTCTTCGTCCGCGACGATGCGCTCATCCTGCCAGGCAGAAGGTTCCTGCGCGCGGTATGTGAAATCATAAAGCAGGCTGCGCGTGCGTTCCCGGTGCCGTGTCGCGGCGATCAGCGATTCCTCATTATAGAACCAGTCATCATTCGTAACGCCGTTCCAGTGCACGGCCCAGCTGCCTAGGCCATTGGCCAGCGTCAGATAATAAGGAACATGGCTTTCCGGCGGCGAGTTCCATACCAGTCTTTCTTCATAGACATCACAATCATTTCCGCATGTGCGGCAGCGATAGCCGGCGAACGGATAACAATAACAATCCGGGGTGCGCGTCGCTTCCGGACAGAGCCAGTTGAAATAGCGGTACTGATATTCTGTCGCCGTATACTCGATCGTCTCGCTGTCTGTCCCGGCTTCCCCTTCCACATAGTCGGACCATTCGCTCCATGCGCCGTATTCATCGCTCGCCTGCGTATCGATGAGCGCGTATCCTTCAGGAACCACAGCCGTCTCACTGCGCGCATGACGGATGTCGTAGCTGGCATATTGTGTCTTTTCCATGACCTCATAGCGCTCATCGCCAAGCAGGAAGTCATCGCTCGTCCACGCCGTCCATTCCCCTGGCTCCTGCGGCGTTTCCAGTTCCTCCTGAACGTCTTCCTCTTCCACGGCGAGCACCTGCTCATCATTGCGGCAGACCGTTACGATGATCCGCGTGCCAGGCGCAGTGATCGTGCCTGCTTCCTGATCCTGGGTGAGCACCTTGCCTTCCTCGACATATGCGCTGGGCGCTTCGCGGATCTCACTGACAAGCCCTGCCTGATCCAGGGCCTCCTCTGCGTCTTCCTGTGTCATCAGCTCCACATCCGGCACGACGGTGCACGGGCTGCCGCTGCTCACGCGCAGCGTGACATGCCCATCCGCAAGCTGCGCCTGCAGCACTGTGCCGGCGCTTTCGGCATCGCTCACATATTCCTCCACGATGAGCCAGCCTTCGGCTTCGCGGACCCGTGCCAACGCGTCTTGCAGCGGCATTCCTTGCAGATGCGGCAGTTCCTCAAGGCTGCCTGACTGCTCCGTACCCGCGCTGACACGCAAGGTGATCGTTTCGTGCGCAAAGGTGACGGTGCCAGGCTCAAGGTCCTGATCGATGATCGTTCCGGGCGCATGATCCGCGCTTTCCACATATTCCACATGGACATCCAGCCCATCTGCCGCTAACAGCCGCTGAGCCGTATCCTGTCGCATGAAGCGCACATCGCGCACCAGCAAACGTTTCGGACCGCGGCTGGTGACCGCGGTCACGACACTGCCTTTCTCCGTGATCGCGCCAGGCTGCAGGCTCTGATGCAAGACAAGGCCTGCTTCCATATCCTCATCGTCCTCTTTATCTGTGATGATCAGCTCAAGTCCCGCTTCGCTCATGCGCTGCTGAGCCTCTGCTTCGCTCAGGCTGAGCACGCCAGGCACATACGTCTGTTCGGCCGCCAGCACATTCTGGCTCCAGCCGCTCAGCTTGCCCGCGTTCAGCAGCGTGAAGATAAGCACGAGGGCCAGCAGGAACACAGCCGTCGTGGAGATCGAAAGCGCGACCCTGGTGCGGGAAGAGAGCCGAAACGCGTCTGCTCGCTCATGCGTGCGGCGCTTTTTGACCCGCTTTCTGCTCATGATCTCCTCACGCAGCGCCCTGGCGCTCTGGGTGCGCTGATGCGGGTCGAGGATCAAGGCATTGAGCACCGCCGTATCCATATTATGATCAATCCCGTCTGCCAGCTCGCTTGGCGGCACGAGCCGCTCGCTGTCCGTGCGCTCCATCGCGTCCTTGGGCGGCGTACCGCTCAGCATATAGTAGATCGTCGCCGCCACGCTGTACACATCGCTGGCCGGCGTGAGCTGCATGTTGCCGCGATACTGCTCCTCAGGCGCATACCCCCGCTTGATGATCATCGAAATGCTCTGTGAGGTCATCGCATCACTGACCGTGCTGCGCGCCGCGCCGAAATCCAGCAGCTTCACTTTGCCATCTCTGGTCACATAAATATTATCCGGCGCGATATCCCGGTGGATGATGCCTTTCTCGTGCACTTTTTCCAGCGCATCGAGCAAGGGCACCATGATCTTTCTCACCTCATCACAGGAGAGCCGGCCTTTGCGGCGCACTCGTTCCTCCACTGTCTCTCCTTCCACATATTCCATCACAAAATACGCGGTGCCATTTTCCTCGAAGCTGTGATAGACCGTGATGACGCCTTCTTCTTTATTGAACATCGCCAGCCGCCGGGCTTCCCGGGCAAAGCTCTCCCGTCCTTTCTCAAAGAGCGAACGGCGCTCCTCGGAATAGACCGTCACTGTTTTGCGGCCGTTGATGCGAGTGGCAAGGTTCATCGGCAGATATTCCTTGATGGCCACTTTCTGATCCAGAAGTGAATCCCAGCCGATGTAGGTGATGCCAAATCCGCCATGGCCAAGCATGGCGCCGATCAGAAAGCGATCATCGAGCATGGTGCCATAAGGCAGCTGAAACGGCTCTGGCGCATCCGGCTGCCTGCGGCAATGCGGACAGCAGCCGAGCTGCTCATCGTATTCTTCCATGCACTGCATGCAGCGGATCATCTCATCCTCCCCCTTCCTTGATCTCAAGTGGTATTCCTGTTTCCAGCACATAAGCCAGCTGCGGCCAGATGCGCACATATTCGCTCAGGATCTGGCGGTTGAGCGGAAGCAGATCCTGATCCTGCAGATAGCGGCCGCTTTGCGCTTGTTCACCCAGCATCTCGTAGATGAACAGCATGCCCGCGCTTTCCTTGTTCCGGGTGCTGCGCTTCACGCACATCTCATCTTCATATTCCACCGTGATGACTTCTGGGATCGCGATGTCCCAGTAGCCGGCCAGCTGTTCACTGATCTGCGGCAGTGCCGTGATCGAGCCGTTCCATGCCGAACCCTCCTGATCCAGGAATGCCGCCAGCGTCGCTGCCTCGCCGCTCCCTTTCGTGCTGACATAATGGATCTCGCTGTCCCATGCCAGCGGCATCTTCACCAGCTGTTCATGTCTGGTGAAGCCGAACAGATCGTCCAGATTCATCGCTTCTTGCAGATCGCTGAGATCCGCAAGCAATGCCTCATCGATCCCATCTTCGTAGAAAAACACATCTGGCAGCGGCTGCGCATCCAGCGCTTCGGCATATTCGGACGCAGGCAGCTGGGTCAGCTGCAGCTCCACCTGCGGATATTTACGCGCATACAGCGAAGCGATCTGCGCATTGAGCGCATATTCGCGCTCATCGCGATATGGCAGGCACACTTGCAATTCCCCCTGGATGAGCGAAGGGTGAAAGCGGCTTTTTTCGTGCAAGAGCAGGCCCAGGATGAGACAGACGATCAGCAGGCAGTTCAGCAGGATCATCCCGACAGCGACGCGCTGACGGCGGTTCATCTGGCGCTTTTCTTCCTGGATGCGGCATTCCCGCTCCATGGCATCACGAAAATCTGCCATGTTCTGAAAGCGTTCATCGGGCTTCAGCGACATGGAGCGCTGAATGGCACGGTCCACATGAGGCGGCACTTCTTCATCGATGCTGCACAGCTTTTCCAGGATCTCCCGATGATATCGTTCTGTGATGCGCTGACGCCGCCGCGCGGAAAGCGGGACCTTGCCGCTGATCATCTCATAGAGCGTGGCGCCCAGCGCATAGACATCGCTGCTGCGGCGGGCCCGGCCATGGCGCGAGAATTCCTCCGGCGCCAGATGCTGCGCAAGCTCTGCCTGCGGCAGATGCGTGATACGCTTGCCGCTGCGCGTCAGGAATGAAAAGTCATACAGCATGATCTCATCGCGCGCGTTCACTCGGATCTGCCTGGGCGACACGTTCAGGCACACGTAGCCGGCGTCATGGATGCAGCCCAGCACATCCATCAGCTGCAGCGCCATGCCATGGATCCGTTCCATGCCCAGCCGCTCCTGTCCGAGCAGATCGCTCAGGCGCGTCTCATAAAGCTCCTCCATGACGATATAAGGCACGCCCTCTTCCTCAAAGTAATTCAGGCAATGCGGGATGGCGCGATGATCCAGGCGCATCTGTACCTTGGCTTCCCAGAGCCACTCCTGCGCAGGCCGCGGCTGCGAAGCGCCAGCCGCCGTCTTGATGCATACGCGCTGAGAAAGCGAATGGTCGAACGCAGCATAAAAGACCGCGTGGGCGAACTCTTCCTGCACCGCGGTGATCTCATATCGCCCCTGCAGCAGCGTGCCTTGCCGCTGCGGTCCCCTCACTTCTTTCGCTTCGTCTGTTTCCATCCTGCAGATCCCCTTGCTTGTTTTCTTCATTATATTACAGGTTCATTTTCATCGCAAACGCGTGCGTTCTCCCTACACGAAATGCAAAGATAATGTCATGAAACGCATTTTTTTCTTGTTTTACTGGCATTTTCTTACTGTTTCTCCGGTTTTTGGCTTTTTTGCATTATAATACAGGTAAATAAAGGGGGAGAAGCACATGAACGACTGGATCAGCCTGCTGATGATGATGCTCAGCGCCGCGGAAATGGCACTGTTCAGCGAACGGATGCTCTTTTCCTCCCTTTCCTTGCCGCGCCTGTGCGCATGCGCGCTGCTGCTTGCGCTCTTGCAGCTGCTGCCGCTGCCCCTTTGTCTGCTCATGACCCCGCTGCTCTTTGTGCTGACACAGCTGCTGAACAGCCGCCTCATGCTCAGTGAGATCCTGTTCCCCTGCACGCTGTATGGGCTCATCCTCAACATACAGGCCATGCTGCCTTTTCAGGCGCTGAGCAGCGTGGTGCTTTTGCTGCCCTTGCTCTTGCTGATCTCACGGCTGCAAAAGCTTTATAAGATCTTTCAGCAGGAAAAGGCCGCGTCGCTGCTGCTGACGCTCATCGCTTATGCTCAGCTGCTGGGCGCATCGCTGCTCTCGCTGCATGATGCCTTTGATCTGCAGCTCTTCCTGCTCGTGCTGTGCGTCATGTTCACGATCTGTGCCGATACGCTCTTGCTGCCGCTGCTGCATGCCATCTTTCTCAGCTTGCAAGAGGAACACCGGCTGGCACACCTATATGAGACATATGAAAAGCAGCTGCAGCGGCGCATGCACGACAAGAGTGACGGACACCAGCTGCGCCGCATGCGTCATGACATCATCAACCTCATCCAGACGATCGCCACGGCCAAAGAAAGAAAGGAGGACGCCCATGAAGAATGAACGTCCTTATCTGCTCCTATATGGCATGCTGCTCTCTCAGCTGCTCCTCTTTGCCTTGCTGTGCGCCAAAATGATCCTGAAGGTGCCGCTGGCTGGATGGCTCAGCCTGATGGCGCTGAGCCTTGAGCTCTTCCTGATCTTGCGGCTGCTGGCCCTTTTCCGTGAGCGCCTCAGCCAGAAAGAGAAAAACCGCAGCGTCCGCCAGCGCCAGGCGATCGAAGAAGAATATCTGCGCGGCCATGAAGGCACTGCCGCCAGCCTGGACATGATCCGCGCCGAGATCGAGACGCAGATCGAAAACTTTCCTGAACTGGCCGTGCAAAGCCCGCTGCAGCGCAACATCATCATCGCCCAGCTGCTGGAAGAGTACAGCCGGCTGTGCAGCATGGAGCTGTGCGCCAATGACCTGGTCGACGCGGTCATTTTCAACAAAAAGACGCGGGCCGGCGCGCTGGGCATCCACATGAGCTGCGCGCTGGCGCTCCCCGCATCGATCCCGGTCAGCCCCATCGACCTGATCTCTGTCTTCACCAATCTGCTGGACAACGCCATCGAAGGATGCATGATGATGCCGCCCGAACAGCGCGTGATCACTTTATCGGCCCAGATCCGGGCTGACTGCCTGATCGTGACCACTGCCAATCCCAAGCCGTCTTCCCTGCACTTGCGCACCGAAGGCATGCGTTCCGCCAAGGGCGAAGGCCATGGTCTGGGACTGTCCATCCTGCAGCAGATCGCTGATCGCTACGAGGGCTCCTTCACCTGCGAAGACAGCGGCGAAAGCGTTGAGTTTTCGATCATGCTGCTCTTAGACACTGCTAGATGATCTGCACATGATAATGGCGCAGCCAGTGATCGAGCTGCAAAAGATACGCGATCGTCTGCGGCGTGGTCATCAGCTGCCCATACCAGGGGATGCTGCGTTCCTCTTCCAGCAGCTGCTCCACCCGTTCCTTTCTGACCACTTCGAACAATGGCGCCTTAGCGTCCGCGAGCACCTCGCGCATCATAGCGCTGACACATGCGCGGTAGCGCGGATGCCAGGTCTTGGGATACGGGCTTTTTTTGCGCCAGAGCACCGCGTCAGGAAGCAGGCCTTTCACCGCTTCGCGCAGCAGGCCCTTTTCGTATCCCCGGTAATCTTTCATTTCCCAGGGAATACTGTATAGATACGAAGCAAGCCTTACATCGCAGAAAGGGACACGGACCTCCAGCGATTCATGCATGCTCATGCGGTCTTTGCGATCGAGCAGCGTCTGCATGAACCACTTCATGTTCAGGCGCACCATCTCGCGCATCCGGCGCTCGCCAGGGTCGATGTCTGCCACGCAGTCCGTGGCATCGATGCTCTTCTGATACCATGAGGATACATAAGCGTCCGCATCCTGCCCCTGCAGGATCTCCGGGCGGATAAAGGTGCTGCGGTATGCCGTCGTCTGCGCCCAGGGAAAGCCATAGCGGCTGCGCACCTGCGGATCGCGGAACCACGGATAGCCGCCAAACAGCTCATCGGCACATTCGCCGGACAGCGCCACTTTGACGTGGCGGCGGATCTGCCGGCAGAACAGCAGCAGCGAGCTGTCCACATCGGCCATGCCTGGCAGATCACGGGCTTCCACCGCTTCATACAACGCCTGCGCCACATCTTCCGGCTTCAGGATGATCAGATGATGTTCGCTGTGCAGCTGATCAGCCATGAGCTGCATATATTTCGTATCGGCATCCGGCTGAAATTTCGTTGAGTGAAAGTATTTCTCATTGTCTTCATAATCAAGTGAAAACGTGTGGAGCACCTTTCCTTGGCTGGCAAATGCTTTGGCCGCCACAGCGCTGATGATGCTGGAATCCAGGCCGCCGGAAAGAAAGGTGCCGACCGGCACATCGGCCTGCAGCTGCCGATGGATCGCGTCCAGCAGCAGCTCTCGCACGACACCCACGGTCGTTTCCAGGTCTTGCTCATGATGACGGTCTTTCAGGGGCGCGTATTCCCAGCTGTGCAGCCCGTGCACATCGACAAAGCCGCAGCAGCCGGGGCGCAGCTCCTGGATGTCTGCGAAGACGCCGTCGCCCGGGATGCGTCCTGGCCCCAGCAGCATCAGCTGCAGCAGTCCTTCCCGGCGTACCCGCGGCTCGACCAGCGGGTGCGCAAGCAATGTCTTGATCTCGCTGCCGAACAAGAATGTCGTCTCATGCCATGTGTAGAACAACGGCTTTACGCCCATGGGATCACGGGCGATGAAGAGCTCTTTGCGCCAGTCGTCCCATAGAGCAAACGCAAAGATGCCATTGAAGCGCTCCACGCAGTGCTCATGCCATTGCAAGTAAGCGGCCAGCACGACTTCGGTGTCACAGCTGGTCCGGAAGGAAAACCCAGCTGCCTGCAGTTCCTTGCGCAGCTCGTCGGCGTTATACAGCTCACCGTTGTAGACGATGCAGCTTTCTTTCATGTGCATCGGCTGCAGGCCGTGATCAGGATCGATGATGCTCAGCCGCGCGTGCACCAGCGCGACAAACCGTGAGCGCCAGATGCCCTTTTGATCCGGGCCGCGCCGACGCATCGTATCCTGCATGGCCTTCAAGCTTTCCCAGCCCATGGTCTGCCGCTCTTTCTCATAATCCACGATACCGGCAATCCCGCACATATTTCATCCTCCTCGCATTATCAATCTATGAAAAAAACGCAAAATGGTGCGAAAAATCGCAATGCCCGTGCTATGATAGAAAGTAACGCAGGAGGAGCTTGCCATGAGTGTAGCCAAAAAGATCACGATGAAAGAAATCGCCGAAAAATGCGGCGTAGGCAAGAGCACCGTGTCCCGTTACTTCAACGGCGGATATGTCCGGGAAGAGACGCGGCAGAAGATCGCTGATGTGATTGCCAGATATAATTATGAGCCGAATGCCTTTGCCCGCCTGAAAGCCAAGGAAAGCAAGATGATCGGCATCATCGCCCCGTGCCTGGATTCGACCGTGACCAGCAAAGTGATGATGAGCATCGACCGGCATCTGCGCGAAGCCGGCTACAGCACCCTGATCATCAATACCGATCATCAAGAGGAGTTGGAGCTGCAATATCTGGAGCGGCTGTGGCGGATGAAGGTAGACGGGCTCATCCTCAGCGCCACGCACCTCAGCGAGGCGCATCACCGCCTGCTCGCTCAGCTCGATATTCCCATCGTCGTCGTGGCGCAGCGCTATGAGGAAGGCGTATGCATCATCAATGACGACTACTATGGCGGCAAGTTCGTCGGCACCTACATCGGAGAACGCGGCCACCGCCAGGTCGCCTGTCTGTGTGTCGATACATGGGATGAGGCGATCGGCGTCGTGCGCCGCCAGGGCATCATGGACGGCCTGCGCGAAAGCGGCGTGGAAGACATCTGCGTCTATCTGAGCGACTTTTCGCTGGAACATGCCTGTGCGCAGGTCAGCCGGATCCTGGATGAGCATGTGATCGATGCGCTCATCTGTTCGACTGACCGTCAGGCGCTGGGCGCTTACAAAGTCATCCGGGAGCGCGGGCTGCGCATTCCGGAAGACATCTCCGTCATCTCTTTCGGCGGCTATGATGTCAGTGAGCTGCTCACGCCGCAGCTGGCCACGGTGCGCTTTGATACCGAGTACAGCGGCAAATGCTGCGCAAGGACCATCTTGAAGATGCTCAGGGGCGAAAAAGTGCAGACCCCGCAGTATGTCAATTACACATTCATCGAGGGAGAAAGCGTATCGATCCGCCGGCCTTAGTCCGGCGGATTTTCAGGTAAAATATGGTACCGGTTCCAAAAAATGTGCAAAAGGGGTTGACAGTTCATGTAAGCGGTTTTATAATGACAGTGTAAACGATATGGAACCGGTACCATACAAAGGGAAATAAGGAGGAGACGTAATTATGGATTACGCATCGATCGCTTCAAAGATCATTGAACAGGTCGGCGGAAAAGACAACATCCGCTCTGTTCAGCACTGTGCCACCCGCCTTCGTTTTCAGCTCAAGAATCCTGATCTTCGCAATGAAGACGCCATCTCTGATATCGACGTTGTCAAAGGAACGTTCATGACCAACAGCCAGTTCCAGATCATCCTGGGATCTGGGCTCGTCAACCTCGTCTGCGATGAGGTCCAGAAACAGATTGGAGCAGTGGCAGACAGCGCGCCGGATGAAGCCGAAGAAAGCAAGGGCAGCCCGGTACAGCGTTTCATCAAGATGTTCTCCGACATCTTCGTCCCGATCATCCCGGCCATCGTCGCCGGCGGTCTGCTCATGGGCATCAACAACGTCCTCACCGCCGCGATGTTCGAGGGCGGACAGTCCATCATCGACATGTTCCCACAATTCCGCGATCTGGCGACGATGATCAACATCTTCGCCAATGCACCATTCACTTTCCTGCCGGTGCTCATCGGTTTCTCAGCGACCAAGCGTTTTGGCGGCAATCCATATCTGGGCGCCGCAATGGGCATGATCATGGTCCATCCAGACCTGCTCAACGCTTACAGCCTCGGTACGGGCGTCGAGGTACCGACCTGGAACTTGTTCGGCCTCACCATTGACGCTGTCGGCTACCAGGGCACCGTGCTCCCGGTACTTGCCGTATCCTGGATCTTAGCCAACATCGAGAAGCGTCTGCATAAGGTGACGCCGACCTGGCTGGACAACCTGACCACGCCGCTGTTGTCGATCATGATCAGCGCCTTCATCACCTTCTTGTTCGTCGGCCCGATCATGCGCGGTGCCGGCAACTTGCTCGCGGACGGCATCACCTGGCTGTATAACACCTTAGGCCCGATCGGCGGCGGTCTGTTCGGACTCAGCTATGCGCCGATCACGCTGACCGGCATGCACCATTCATTCATCCCGATCGAAACGCAGCTGCTTGCTTCCATCGCCGTCACTGGCGGAAGCTTCATCTTCATCACTGCCTCCATGAACAATGTCGCCCAGGGCGCAGCCGTTCTGACCGTGCTGTTCAAGACGAAGGATGTCAAGCTGAAATCTATCTGTTCCGCAGCCGGTGTCAGCGCCTTGCTGGGTATCACCGAACCTGCCATGTTCGGTGTCACGCTGAAGCTGCGCTACCCATTCTACGCAGCCATGATCGGTTCGGCCGTAGGCAGCGCATGGTGCGCGCTCTTCCACATCCTCGCTCAGGCGCTGGGCGCAGCCGGCATTCCTGGCTTCATCTCCGTCTTGCCGCAAGACTGGCCGATGTTTGCCATCGGGCTGTTGTTATCGATGGCAGTCTCTGCCCTGGTCACCCTCTTCTTCTGGAAGAAGATCGAAACAGAGAATGATGCCGCAAAGACCAAGAAGAGCGAAGCACCGGCTCCCCAGCAGGAAACAGAGGCATTCACGATGACGCTGAACTGTCCGCTGAAAGGCACCGTGCGCAACATCACTGCCGCCGCTGATCCCGCTTTTGCCAGCGAAGGCATGGGCAAAGGCATCTGCATCGACCCCAAGGACAATGTCATCTATGCGCCATGTGACGCCAAGGTCGCTTTCACCTTTCCCAGCGGCCATGCCCTAGGACTCATTTCCCCGCAAGGCGTGGAGATCATGATCCACTGCGGCATCGACACCGTAAACATGAACGGCGATGGCTTTGAGACCCTCGTCAAAGAAGGAGAAATCGTCGCCGCCGGCACACAGCTGATGCGCTTCGATCCCGCAAAGATCAAGGCTGCCGGATACAGCGATCAGACGATGATGATCATCACCAACAGCGCGCAATACCAGATCGAGGTCAAGGAAAGCACTGACGCCGACATCACACAGCCCGCGCTGACGATAAGGAAGGATACAAATGTTTAAAAAATACGAACCAGTCTGCCGCAAAGACTATGACGCATGGAAACGGCTGCAGGCAGAGCCGAAACAAAAGGCCGCAGCCGATCCACGCCGCCTGCACTATCATCTGATGCCAGACATCGGCTGGCTCAATGATCCCAACGGCCTGTGTCAGTTTCACGACCTCTATCATCTCTATTATCAGTATGATCCTTTTGATGCCAATGGCGACCTGAAGCTGTGGGCACATGTGACGACCCGTGATTTCATCCGCTATGAGGAACAAGAGCCATTCCTGTTCCCTGACAGCGATCTGGATACCCATGGGGTCTATTCCGGAAGCGCTTTTGTGGAAGATGGACGCATCCATTATTTTTACACTGGGAACATCAAGCTGTTTGACCGCGATGACCATGATTATATCCACAGCGGCCGCGTGGCCAACACGATCCATCTGGAAAGCACGGACGGCTGGCATTTCGCCCAAAAAGAACTGGTCATGGGCATGGATGACTATCCCAAGGACCTGACCCAGCACATCCGCGATCCGAAGCTGTGCAAAGAAAACGGGATCTATTACATGGTGCAAGGAAGCCGAGACTTGCACGATCATGGCTGTGTGCAGATGTTTCGTTCAAATGACCTGCATCACTGGCAGCCGCACATCCGCATTCAGAGCGATGAACCGCTTGGCTACATGTGGGAATGCCCGGATCTCTTTTTCCTGAATGGACAGAAGATCCTGATCACCTGCCCGCAAGGCGTACCGGCCCAAGGCGATGATTATGCCAATGTGCATTCAGTCACCTGGATGACATTATCCGGAAGCCTGGAAGAAGGACTGCATATCGATCACATCCATCAGCTGGATCGCGGCTTTGACTTCTACGCGCCCCAGTCTTTTGAAGATGAACAAGGAAGGCGCATCCTGATCGGATGGATGGGCATCCCGGATGCCGATTACACCAATCCGACCGTGGATCATGGCTGGCAGCACGCGCTCACCCTGCCGCGCGAGCTCACCTTCATTGATGGGCAGCTGCGCCAGCAGCCGCTGAAGGAATTAGCGGCATTGCGCTTCAACACCCGCATATTCAATGAAGAAACGCTGAATGCGGCACAGGTCGATGAGGAATGCTATGAACTGAACATGCGCTTTCAGAAATGTCATTCTCTGCACCTTCAGCTCAGCGAAGAAATGCACATCATCTTCAAAGACGGGACATTCACCCTGGATATCCAGAAGGCCGGATCAGGACGGACCTCCCGCAGCCTGCGCCTGAATATGCTCAATGACCTGCGTATCTTCTCTGATACCTCCTCTTTGGAACTGTTCCTCAATGACGGCAGCGAAGTTTTTACCACCAGAGTTTACCCAAACGCACAAAGATGTGTTAAACTGATACAGGCGGAAGGATGCCAGGATATCACCCTGCATTCCCTGCGCGCATATCAAATCAGCTAAAAGGAGGCAATCGCCATGAAACAGAAACTTTGTGTGATCGGTGAAGCGCTCATCGACTTTATCCCGCAGCGAAAAGGCTGCGCGTTAAAAGATGTGGAAGGATTTACTCGTGTTGCCGGAGGGGCACCAGCCAATGTGGCAGGCGCGGCAGCGCGGCTGGGTGTTCCTGCCATGGTGCTCACGCAGCTGGGAGCCGATGCGTTCGGCGACTATATCATTCAGTCACTGAAGGGCAGCGGCATCGACACCTCACATATCCTGCAAACGAAAGAGCATGACACCTCGCTCTCATTCGTTTCGCTGCGGGAAGATGGTAACCGTGATTTCAAGTTCTATCGCCGCACGGCCGCAGATCTGCAATACAGCCCAGATAACATCACTGAGGATATCCTGGATGACTGCGGCATGGTGCATTTCTGCAGCGTATCGCTGGTGGATTCCCCGATGAAAGAAGCTCACCGCAAGCTACTCGATCTGGCTACAGAAAAAGGGATCCTGATCAGTTTTGACCCAAATCTGCGGCTTTCGCTGTGGAACGACGATGAAGCGCTCAAACGCGCCGTGCTCGAGTTTCTGCCTTATGCCGACATCCTCAAGCTTTCCGATGAAGAGCTGGAGTTCATCACCGGATGCACCGACATCGAAGCAGCTCTGCCTGAATTGCTGCAGGGAAGATGCAGATACATCATCTACACACAGGGCAAGGAAGGAGCTTCCCTGTACCGCAAAGGAGAACGCATCGTCAGCAAAGGCCATCAGGTCGATGTCGTGGACACCACCGGTGCCGGCGATTCCTTCATCGGCGCGTTCCTCTATTGCCTGTTAAAGGAAGGTAACGGCAATCTGGAGGAAATCTCAAGTGAACAGCTCAAGAACCATCTCGACTTCGCCAATCTGTATGCCGCACATACGACAACGATCGCCGGCGCACTGGATGCGATGGCAGACCAGCAAGAACTTGCGGAATTCCGCGATTCCCTGCAGCTTGACAATGACTTTTTCGATGACGAGGATTTCTGATTCCATCGCTCTTCACCGACAGAAGCATATTAATGATGAAAGCCTAAGCAGATAGATCAAACCTGCTTAGGCTTTTTCACTGCATCAACAGCTGTGCATATTTTTCTTGTTCGCTTTTTGGAATCTTCAGCGCCTGCATCGCCTGTTCCATCGTGAGGCCCAGCGTATCCATCACATTTCTGATTGAATCAAGCTTTTCTTCCTCACGACCTTCCTCACGACCTTCCTCACGTCCCTGAATGATCCCTTTACGAATACCACGATTTTCCACGCCTTTGCTCAAGTTGCACATATGTCGCACCTCCATTTCCATATCTTCGTTCATTTCAATGTCAAATTCTTCTTCCAGGATACGCTTTCGCTCCTCTATGCCTTTCTCTGATCGAAACAGCACATCCAGCAAACGCAGCACGCCCTCTGCCTCTTTTTCCTCTTCATCCCCAAGTAAGACAAATACCGTACGCTGCAAGCCATAACCTTTGATCAATTTGTCCACTCTGCCAAAACGATATCTCATTGCGGTTGTTGTTCTTCCAATCGTATTCTCCCTGTACTTAGGCGGATCGGTACAGATCCATATGGTGTAGACCTTTTTGATGTTCCCATAATGCGAATTAGTAAACTCTCTGCCCTTCTGTGAGGAGATCAGCCTGGCGCTGTAATACTCAGCGCGTGAGGACAGCGGATAATGCGGACTGAAGTCTGCCTGCGCCTCCACATTGATGATCAGGCGCATCGGCTTCGGCAAAGGGATCATGGCCGCAAAGAGGATGTCAAAGACCACTGTTCCTTCATCACGGCTGGTATTTACCGTATTCATGCCATTGATCAATGTGGTGTTCACATCAGGAAATACCGGTGTAACCGATACACTTGGGGAAGCCTCAATGCATCGGGCGATGTCCTCTACCGCCATTTCCCGACATTCGCTCACACAGTATTTCATGATCCAGGCAAGGATGCTTTTTTCACTGAGCAGCTGTTTGCATACCGCGTCATAACTGATATGATCGGCATTGTTTTCGATCGTACACGCCACAGAAGTTTTCATGTCCCATCCTTTCTTTCATCATAGCACATGTGCTGAACATATCAGGGCAAGAACAGCAATGACCTCATTGTGCTGCTCTATCCCCTCGTCTATCTCATACGTTCGAGATCAGAAATGCACTAAGATCTTTTGATCAATTTATAAAAAAATTTTGTCCGTGCCATGAAAACGATCGCTCATCATTTTGGTTGTCCGTCAATGGACATGATGCTAAAATTGAAGAAAGGAGGAGATATAAATGAATGAAATGCTTGAACTGATCAAGACGCGCCGCAGTATGCGCGCTTATCAGCCTGATATGGTTCCGCAGGCGCTGATCGATCAAGTCGTCGAGGCCGGATTGTATGCGCCATCCGGAATGAACCGTCAGCCGGTCATCATCATCGCGGTAACGAAACCGGAGGTGCGCGATTCGCTTGCGCGTCTGAACGCTTCCATCATGGGTACAGATACCGATCCATTTTATGGCGCTCCGGTCGTATTGATCGTATTGGCAGACCGCAGTGCACCGACTTATCTTTATGACGGCTCCCTGGCAATGGAAAACATGATGCTGGCAGCGCATGCCCTGGGGCTTGGCAGCTGCTGGATCCATCGCGCCAAAGAAGAATTTGAACGTCCGGAAGGAAAGCAGATCTTGAAGGAGCTTGGCATCGAAGGGGATTATGAGGGCATTGGTCACTGTGTGCTGGGCTATCCTGCTGCAGAAGGCAAAAAAAATGCGCCCCGCAAAGCAGGACGCGTATATCATATTGGCTAAATGACAGGCAGGAAATATCTCCTGCCGTTTTTTAATGAAGCTGCTGAAGCATGATGTTGCAGCCGTCGACCACGCAGTGCAGCGCGTTTTCTGCCACATGCACCGGGACCTGCAGCTCATTGCGCAGGCGCGCGTCAAAATTCTTGAGCAGCGCCCCTCCGCCGGTCATCATCAAACCACGCTGTACGATATCCGCAGCCAGTTCCGGCGGCGTGATCTCCATCACGGTGCGTACAGCGCGCACGATCTCATCCACTGAAGCGCGCAGCGCCAGTTCCACCTCATTGGAATTGACCTCGATGGAGCTTGGCAGACCGCTTTCCATTGCCAGCCCGCTGACTTCCATCGTCAGCGGTTCATCCATTGGCAGCGCGGAGCCGATGCGGATCTTCACTTCTTCTGCCATCTGCTCACCGATCGACAGTTTACGCTCCTTGCGCAAGTAATCGATGATCAGCTGCGTGAAGCGGTTGCCTGCCACCTTCAATGACGTGGAGCAGACGATGTCGCCCAGCGCGAGCACCGCGATATCGCTGGTCCCGCCGCCGATATCCAGCACCATGCTTCCGCACGCCTTGCCGATATCCAGCCCGGCACCGACCGCAGCCACTTTAGGCTCTTCTTCCAGATACACCTTTTTGGCGCCGGCACGATAAGCACAGTCACGGATCGCGTTTTTCTCCACTGTGGTAATGTTGGTCGGATGACAGATCAGGATCATGTTCTTGCGGAACATCCCGCGCAGGTTGCATTGCTTGAAGAAATAATTCAGAAGCATTTCTGTCGCTTCAAAATCAGCAATGACCCCATCCTTCAGCGGGCGGATGCAGATCATGCTGCGTGGTGTGCGGCCCAGCATCTCCTTAGCTTCCTTGCCGGCAGCAATACATTTCTTTGTCTGCGCATCGATGGTGAGAATGGATGGCTCGTCAATGACGATCCCTTCATTGTCCACACAGATGAGCAGGTTCGTTGTTCCCAGATCAATCCCTACTTTACGCATTTTTTTCACTCCTCATCATTTATACCAGCCTGATACGATTAAACGGAAAAAGAACAAGCATGTCCTTGGAGATGATGTCGCTGCGGTGAAACGGCCCGAAATAGCGCGAATCAGTCGATCCGGTCCGGTTATCGCCCATCAGGAAATATTCATCCGGACCGAGGGTCTCCTCATACACATCCATGTCCGCATGATGCTTTTTCGGATCATCGATGATGTAGTCCTCCTCGATCTGCGTGCCGTTGACGGTCAGTACGCCGTTGACATAGCTGATCGTATCGCCTGGGATGCCGACCACCCGTTTGACGATTTCTCCTTCCTCGCTGCGCACGACGACGATGTCAAAACGTTCGATTTCCCCGCCCAGCACGATGGAAAGACGGTTGGATAAGGCAAAATCGAAGTTTTGCAGGGTCGGGTTCATGCTGGTCCCGCGGATCACGACCGGCTTGGCGACGAAATTTGTCAGCAGCAACACGACTGCCACACAGATGACATAATACTTTACCAGCGAAAAGATCTGCCTCGTCAAAGGCATGATCGCTTCCAGATTACGCCTGATTCTCGTCTGTCCGGTTTTTGACGCTTTCCTGGCCATGAACCTAATCCCCCTTTCGTCGTGTACATCCCTTTGCTTGCTCAGCCTTCTTGAATCTCTTCACCCCGTTTTTGACCATAATACTCTGATTCTATCCTATTATAGCATAGCGAGACTGGATTTTATGCATCTTCGCAAACAATTTTCATGTCATTTTTGTAAGAGTTCAGCTGCTTCATTTATCCTTCAGAATTTATACTTTTTTTTCTTCATCACGGCATCTTTTTCCTGTTCATTTTTGCCTATATGCGGTAAACTTGTAATGCTGAAAAGGAGTGAAGACATGAAATCTCTCAAAGAGCTTTACCGGATCGGCCCAGGACCTTCCAGCTCCCATACCATGGGGCCGCAGCGCGCCTGCAAGGAGATGCTGAAACGCTGTCCGCAGGCCGATCATTTTCGCGCCGACCTGTATGGATCGCTGGCACTGACCGGCAAAGGACACCTGAGCGATCAGATCATCATTCAGACCTTTGCGCCCCGTCATGCCGAGGTGCGTTTTCATTTCCATGAGACGCGAAAACATCCCAATACGCTGGAGCTGAGCGCTTATGACCGTGATGATCAGCTGTTGGAAAAAATGACCGTATATTCGGTGGGCGGTGGGGTCATCGAGATCGAAGGTGAGCCGCCAGCCACCCAGAAACCACTTTATCCGCATCATACGCTCGATGAGATCAAACGATGGTGTGAAGCAGCGCAGATCGGCCTGAATCAATATGTCGACCGCTTTGATGAAAGCGACATCAATGACTATCTCAATGACATCCTCATCCAGATGCTGAAGACGGTCGACGCCGGGCTCAATGCCAGCGGCATCCTGCCTGGCAGGCTGAAGCTGGAGCGGATCGCCCGCTCCCTGCTGCAGGAAGCGAGCGATGTGCACGGCAGCGAACGAGAGAAGCTGCTCCTTTGTGCCTATGCCTATGCCGCCTGTGAGGAGAATGCGTCCGGCGGCATGAGCGTCACCGCACCGACGCTGGGCAGCAGCGGGCTGCTCCCCGCGCTGCTGTATTACTACTATTACGACCTGAAATATCAGCGCGAGACATTGGTAGAAGGGCTGAAGGTGGCCGGGCTGATCGGCAACCTCATCAAACACAATGCCACGATATCCGGCGCACAAGGCGGCTGCCAGGCCGAGATCGGCGCCGCCTGTGCCATGGGCGCGGCCATGATCGCTTATCTGATGGGCCTGGACATGGATCAGATCGAATACGCCGCGGAAATGGGCATCGAGCACCATCTGGGCCTGACCTGCGATCCGGTCGGCGGATATGTGATGATCCCCTGCATCGAGCGCAACGCCGTATGTGCCTTACGTGCCATCGACGCAGCCATCCTCGCGCGTCACCTGCGCCGTGTCCACCGCAACCGCGTCAGCTTCGACATGGTCGTGGAGACCATGAACAAGACCGGCATCAAGCTGCCGATCGAACTGAAAGAAAGCGCGCTGGGCGGACTGGCCAGCGTCGTGAAGCTCGACTGATCCTCATCATACTTATCCGTTGTTTACAGGATGATGCAGAGTTGTTCAAAAATTGTAAAAAACATCGGTCTGCCTGGCCGATGTTTTTTGATGCCTGCGCAAGTTGAGGCACACAGTAGACCGCACAGTATCCAGCGCCCTTTTCGGAAAGCGTTTTCAATGATATAATATCTTTATCATTCTGATTCAGAAAAGGAGGATAGCAAAGAACATCAGAAAGGGAAAAGAAAGTGGGTGAAAGGATGAAGAAGTTTTTCATCAGTTTGATCGCCGGTCTTCTGGGCGTTTCTGCCGCAATCGGGACGAGCAGCATTTACGCTGCCGAAACGAGGATGCAGATCGAAGCGTCCATGGAAGAACCAATTCAGATCTCTGCAAACGAAGAAGGCTATGACGGGGATCTGCACATCGAAGTGGAAAACAGCTACGAGATCGAACGGGATTATGATCAGAACCTGATGCTGACCGTGACCAACATCAGCGACCAGGCGCGCGCATATTACATGGCCGTCGATCATTCCTATGCGGATCTGTCTGTCAACTTTATCAAAGGAGGCGCTCAAAGCGAACCGCTGCTGATCGAGCCTGGCGAAAGCCAGCAGGTGCAGCTGGCCATCTTTGCCCAAAATGCAGAACAGGAGCGATATGGCCTGCCCGTAGAAGCCCGTCTGGCCGATACGGCCGAGACCGATGCCAGGGCCATCGTCCATCTGCGCTGCGACATCCCGCAGCTGGATGTCAGCTGCCAGAAGCTGCGCAGCGAAAGCTCCACGCTGATCTCTGTATATGAACTGATCAATACAGGAGAGGCGCTGAGCGATGTCACTGTCCGCCTAAGCGGAGATGCCGTCGCTTATGTGCGCACCGATCCGATCATCGCCAATCTGGCCATGGAAAGCCACGAGCGAAGAGAATTCCGGATCATCCCGGACCTGGCCAAGATGAAGCAGGATGGGATCACGCGCGTCAGTGGTGAGATCCTCGTGGAATCGGGTGCCCAGTGCGAACGCTTCGCATTGAACATCGACACCGAAGGCAAGGAGATCCATCTGATCTCCGTCAAGGATCTGCTGCTGAAACAGGATGGAAATCCTTATTATAACCTGAATGTCGTCGACGACAGTCTGGATCACAGCGAAAGCGTGGACGGCGAAGCCGTCAGGACAGACACCGCCGTCTCCTTCACCTATGGGGAAAACGGTGAGGAACAGCTCGATCTTTCGGTACAGACAGCCTTACAGCCATATACCGGCGCGCAGGAAGACGCTGAACCGGTCTGCGAGCTCATCGAAGACGGCGCTGGCACTGCCCTTGCTCATGTCCGCGTATATCTCACCGAAGAGCAGTACCGGCAGATCGCAGCAGATGCGCAAAGCGACCCATTTGCGTTCCGCCGTCTGCTTCGCGACAGCCCGCAGGACGATGCCGCAAACTATGTCTTCGATGTCTATGTAGCCGTGGGCGAGACCATCGATGATACTAATACGTTCAAGACGATCGGCAACTTCAGCACGGCCTACTCCATAGGCAGCGACATCGTCGGGCTGGCCGATGTCTCCTGTGATCCGACATACAGCGAGGCACAGAGAAACACATATGCCGCACTGACCGGCGCGACGATCGCACTGAGCCTGGCCGGCATAGTCCTGCCCGGTGTCGGAACGGCCATCGCCCTGAGCACCGGCTCATTCCTGCTGAACCTGTGGAAAAGCTACATCGAAAGTCATCCGGCCGGCGCGCTGAACATGTACATGGAAGGATTCCAATGCACCAACCGCGGCCGGATCGACAACAGCTTCTATCTTCCGGATTACGCAGACGGCACGAAACCGGACCTGCACTATACCGGACGCATGTATGACCAAAAAGACGAAGACTTCTCTCATCACATGGATACGAGCTACGACTATTACCTGAATGGCGATCACGCCGGACAAGGACACAATGACGGGCTCAGCGATCTGGCCATGGACAAGATCGACAACAGCAGCCTGAACGTCGGAGACCAGAACACGCTGGTGCGGGATTATGACACTGATGCCGGCAGTTACTTCGTCTCGACCGAAAACGAGCTGACCGCCCTGTATCCGCCTGAATCGCTGATCGGCTATATCGGCGATCCACAGGAGCTGGAGGATATGCGCACCAAGCCTGACTTTGCGGTCTATCACGAAAACATCATCGTAAAGGGCAATGACCCCATCATCGATGAGAAGACCCAGCTGACCTTCAAAGTGTATAACCGCGGCAGCCGCGGCGGCTGGTACGATGTTCTGGTATATGACGGCGATAAGCTTCTCATGGAAAAGCAGAACGAAGCGCTCAACGCCTTTTCCTCGACATCATACACCATAGACTGGACACCAGGATCCCGGCAGCACGACATCCGCGTGGTCCTGCGCAATGCGACGATCGGCGTGGAAGAGCGTTCTTCGTCCAACAATGAGGCGGTCCGTCACCTCCAGGCCCGCAGCCGGGAGATCCCGCAGATCACACAGCTGAACGTCTCTGACGACGAAAATGGCAGAAACGTCTCATTCAGCGCGGACATCCAGAGCTATGCCGATGTCAGCGCGGTCCAGTTCCTCGTCGACGGCGCACCGCTGCAAGGAAGCGTACACAGCGGCACTTATGCGAAGACCCGCCGGTTCTGGAACGATGGGATCAGCCTGGATCAAGGCGAACACGAGCTGAGCGTCATCGTCACATATGCTGTCCAAAGCGGTGAAAAGACCATCCGGATGGATAAGCCATTCACCGTGGAAGCCCGGACATACGCTGTCCCTGAGATCAAGTCGGCAGAGCATGGCACACTGTTCGCCCTGCAGGAACAGGAATGCCAGATCCGGATCGCCAACGCGTCCGATGTGATCAGCGTGGAAGTCGAAAGCGCAGGAAAGGCTCGTCCTGCCAGCACATCCAACACCCTGGATGAGCGGATCTATCAGTCTGCCGTCCGCTTTGCCGAAGCAGGCCAGCAGCAGATCATCGTCCGCGTCACTTACGCCGTCAGCGCCGCACAGACCAAGACGATCGAAAAGCAGTTTTCGGCAGAGGTCCTGCCTGCCGAAGAAGCATATTACCGCTTGCAGATCAGCGATGAATTGAGCGATCCGCTCATCCTGGTGGACGGCAGCGCAGTGGATCACGACCGCAGCGGATCGGGAGAGTACCTGATCAGATGGAGCGAGGAAGCCTATGCTGACCCACAGCTGCATCTCATTCAGGTCGTCAGCGGCAATGCGATGATCACCAGGACGATGGATGACAGCGACCACAGCTTTTCGCTGGATGACTGCGCCAAGATCACCTTGTATGGAGACGAAGGCTTTGCGCTGGACGAGGTCAGCGTGCGCTCAGTGAACGGCATCGGCACATACCAGGACCTGAACAGCGATGGCGTCCTCTATCTCAGCGACGGACTGTACACCCTGGATGTCACTTACGAATGCTATGAGACATTCCGCAGCGATACGCTTCAATTCGATGTGACCGGTGAAGATCTCTCCATGGATCTTACAGCCGAGATGAAGCAATACAGCTTCCAGCTGAAAGATCCTGCGCCTTATGCCAGCGCATATATGTTCTGTTACGACGAAGCCAATGACTACTGGCAAAGCTGCAATCTGCAGACGCGTTATCACGAAGAGAGCGGACTGCTGAACTGCGTCCTCACCAATGACTACGACCTGCAGCTGAGCGAAAATGCTTCACAGCTGTGCTTCGTGATCTATACAGAAGACCATCTCTACTTATATGTCGTCAACAACCGCCAGCGGATCGCATACGATACGATCATGCTGTCCGATGAAGGCATGAACAAAGTGGAATTCGCCCCGGCAGATGCCGGCGTGCAAGTAAACGGCGTAGACATAGAGATCTTCGGATACACCGTGCCGCTGCACGCTTCAACGATCTATGTCCCAAAAGGAAATTATGAGATGACCGTCCGCTGCCTGCATGGCGATGATGAATACATCAGCAAGCAGCTGGATGTGGAAGTCAGCGGCGATCAGCAGGTCGATGTCGGCTTCGACCTCACCGGCGTCCGTGTCAACTGGCCGGCAGCATGGGGAACAGAAGGCGTACTGACCCTCACCAGCAGAGAAGGCGGCAGCTTCAGCCACTACGCCTACATCCGCAACACCCTTACATCCGTGGAAAAAGGATCATACGACATGAACCTTTCGCTTTATGGCGATACATCCTATTCTTTCCACCGGCTCATCTCCGCAAAGGATCAGGAAGTAGATATCGACATCCTCGACAGCTTCAGCGGCGTGCTGGAAAACAACAGCTGGACAGATACATTCACTGGCTATGAGCGGATCTCGCTTTCGCTTTCGGACCTGAAAGACCGCAATGGCAACACCCTCACTTATTTCTCAGTTGACGATGAAGATGACGCTTTCCGAGGCTATGTCATCTTTACCAACGTCGAAGACGAACGTGAGGTTTACCGCGTCCCGATCACGCTGAGCGATTCTTCCAGCTTCGATGTGGAAGTGCCTAATGTGGAAGGAACATTCCATGTCTCCCTTTCCATCCAGCAGCAAAGCGCGGCCAGCGCTGCGGACAAAGCGGCGCTCGCTGCCCAGGTCGAAGAGGACCTGAAGATCAAGAACGAGGGGTACACCAAGCAGAGCTGGGCACGTTTCCAGGAGGCCCTCGCACACGCCCAGTCGATCCTCAACGATGACTCTGCGACTCAGCAAGAGATCGAAGCTGCACTGCTGCGGCTCAACGAAGCCCGCGCTGCGCTGCAGAAGATCGAGGGAACGATGACGGAAAAGGAACAGCTCGAGCAAGCGCTCAGCCATGCCCAGAGCATCCGAAACGAACACTATACCGACGACAGCTGGAACGCATTCCAGCAGGCGCTGCGCGATGCGAAGGCCGTGCTGGCCGATCCAGACAGCGATGCGCAGGATTACGAAAGCGCGCTGCGCGCGTTGCAAGACGCCATCGCGGCACTGCGTGTCCAGCAGCCGGATGACGCCGAAGATACGGATACGGCAGCGCGGCAGAACACATGGCTCTGGATCAGCGTCATGGGCGCGGCCGGTGCGCTCTCCATGATCCTGAAGAAGCGCAGAAAAGCATAGATCAATCCTGCAGAGATCCTCTGCAGGCAAAAAGGAGCGGTGCCTGCCGCTCCTTTGCTTATTCCTTTTTGCTCCGCGCTGATTCCAGCGCCTCGCTGAAATCAGTGAACTGATCGAGCGTGATCTCATCTTTCTGCAATACTTCATCGAGGACAAATACGCCATCCTGACGCTGAAAGCGCCAATACTCCTCAAATCTCGATGGCTTCGTGCTGCCCGTTTTGATCTGTCTGGTCTGCGTATCGATGATATAATCGACCATCCTGCCCTTGATGTAATACCAGCAGAAATCTTGCTCATCGTCCTGACGGTCGCCCACGCCGACGACCTTATGCTTGAGCAGCCGGATATCCTGCAGGATATTTTGCTCATGGTTCATCTCCATGAAAGCAAGCTTGACCTGCCAGCGGCCATACAGGCTGGAACTGAGATATGCCTTGAGCGTATCCAGATCCATATCGCTCCATGCGCGCTGCACGGCATAGTAAGTCTTCTCCACCCGCTCATCGAGCACGGCCTCATTCCAGTGATAGTCCTGATCGTCGATCTGCTTCAGCAGCGCACGGGAGGCGCTGTGCTTGCGGTGCAGATGCACGGCGAAGATGATGCCGCCTGCGCCGGCCATGAGCAGAAAGGCGCCCTCGTATACCAGCGAAGTGATCGGTGAGGAAGTTCCACGCGAATGCCCCGATGAATGGGAGGACGACCCGCCGGAAGATCCGCCGCTCCCGCCGCTGCTTCCCCCTCCGCCAGCCCTGGCCTGCAGCCCCAGCGGGAAGATCAGCAGCAGCGCCAAGGTGATGAGCAAGATGAGCCTGCGCTTATCATTATGCTTCATCTGCGTCGCTCCATACGATGCATACGTCCTCAGGCGCCTCAAACCAGCTGTCAAAGCGTGCCATCATCTTTTCGTCGATGAGATAATGGCGGCCTTGCTTTGTTTTCAGCTGTGCGTTGCGCGCCTGCAGCCGTTTCTTCCGCGTCTGTTCATGACAGCGCACCCAGATCACTTCACACGGAATATGATGATCCGCGCAAAAGCGCATCACCTGCGCTCTGCCATCGGCGTACCAGTTGCCATGATCGAGCACGCAGGGCACACCCAGCTTCTGCAGCTGAAGGATGAGAGTCAGGAAATAGGCCTGGATCCGCTCTTCCATCTCCCGCTGGTGCGCAGGTCCCTGGCAGCGGTCTTCCAGCTTCAGCAGCAGCTCATCGGCCGAGAGGATAAGCGCGCCTTCCCTTTCGGCCAGCGTCCGGGCATACGTGCTCTTGCCTGCGGCGACCTGACCGCACAGCAGATAGACCTTGCTCATATGCGGATCAGCTCATAGGCGCGGATACCCACACCGATCTTCTCCGCATGTTCCAGACAAGTCTGCCACTCGCTCTCCGGCGTCGTGTTGCGGAAATGATCATGGTGATCATGGAAATGCGCATCGTGCATATGCTCATCCAGCAGGCTGCCGGCCAGCGGCGCGGCGGCATTGCACGCATCGACACACGCCTGGTCCAGCGCGACCGGATCGAAAGAGGCGAACATGCCGATGTTGGGCAGGATCGGTGTATCATTTTCCGGATGACAGTCGCAATACGGGGAGATCTCGATGGCCAGCGAAACATGGAAATGCGGACGGTCATCCAGCACTGCCTTCGTGTATTCGGCCATCTTCATGTTCATCTCCTTCACCGCGGAATCATTGCTGTTGTATACCGCGTCAAAGTTGCAGGCACCAAGGCAGCGTCCGCAGCCGACACAACGGTCATGATCGATGCCGGCATGGCGCTGTTCGTCAAAGCGGATGGCACCATGCGCGCAGTTGCGGGCGCAGGCGCCGCAGCCGACGCACTTTTCCTTATCCACGCTGGGCTTGCCGCTGCGGTGCATCTCCATCTTGCCGGCCCGGCTGCCGCAGCCCATGCCGATGTTCTTGATGGCTCCGCCGAAGCCAGCCATCTCATGACCCTTAAAATGACTGAGACTGATGAACACATCCGCGTCCATGATCGCTTTGCCGATCTTCGCTTCTTTCACCAGCTCACCGCCATGCACCGGCACATACACATCGTCGGTGCCTTTCAGGCCATCGCCGATGATCACATGACAGCCAGTGCTCAGCACTCCGAAGCCATTCTCATATGCCGCGCTCAGATGCTCCAGCGCATCTTTGCGCCTTCCGACATACAGTGTATTGCAGTCGGTGAGGAACGGGCGGCCGCCCAGCTCCTTGATCAGATCAGCCACGGCCTTCGCATAGTTCGGCCGCAGATAAGACAGATTGCCCGGCTCCCCGAAATGCATCTTGATCGCCGTGATCTTGCGATCGAGATCGATATCCGCGATGCCGGCGCGGCGCATCAGCTTCTGCAGCTTCTGCGGCAGGCTCGTGCCTGGCAGAGCCCGCATATCCGTAAAAAACACCTTGCTTTTTTCCATTACAACCATTCCTTTCACAAAAGACTGCAACATCGTGCAGTCTTTTCGTGTCTATTCTAACGCACTTTCCGCCTTGTTTCCAGCATTTCAAAGCAGTTCGCTGACCAGACGGATGAACAAGATGAGCAGCACCACGATGATGATCGGGCGCACTGCCTTCATGCCATTTTTCAGCACCAGCCCGCTGCCCAGATAATTGCCTGCGATGCTGCACAGGGCAGCCGGCAGACCGAGCGCGAAAAGCACCTTGCCATTGAGCAGGAACACCGTGAGCGACATGACGTTGCTGGCCAGATTGAGCACCTTGGCATTGCCGGATGCCATCTTGACATCCATGTGCGCCAGTCCGGTGAACAGCAAGATCAGAAAGGTTCCGGTCCCCGGCCCGTAAAAGCCATCGTAGATGCCGACCACAAAGGCAGAAAACGCTGTCACGGCAAGCAGGCGCCGGCGCGAGACCAGCTCTTCCAAGACCTGATCCTTGAGTCCCTTGCCCCTGAGGACATAATACGCGACAAACGGCAGCAGCGGGATCATGATGAGCTGGATCAGGTTTTCGCTGGCCATCAGCGAAAGATTGGAGCCGATGGCCGAACCGCTCAGCGCGCAGACGATGCCCAGGATGACCACATCTTTCTGGATCAGCCGGCTGCGGTAAAACCGCAGAGAGGCCGCCACTGTGCCCAGTGAGCTGGACAGCTTATTGGTCGCGATGGCCGTATGAGCCGGCAGTCCTGCCAGAAAATAAGCAGGCAGCGAGATCAGGCCGCCGCCTCCTGCCGCGGCATCGATGAAGCCCGCCAGGAACACCAGCGGGCAGACGATCAAGACCATTTGCAACGTGACTTCCATATATCATTCCCCTTAAACGCACCGTCCATTATAGATGGTTTCCGCTGGCGCTTCAAGCTTTTTCACACCAGGGAGAGCAGTCCGCTGACCAGTGGGATGGTAAACAAAGAGAGCAGCGTGGAAGTCATGATCAGCTCAGAGGCAAATACGGGATCCCGCCCATATTTGCCCGCAAGCATGGCCGTCGTGTTCGCTGCCGGCATCGCCGTCAGCAGCACGCTTACCTTCATGCTCAGCGGATCGAGCGGCAGCCAGAGCAAAAGCGCCAGCACGATGAGGGGCAGGATGATCAGCCGGTAAAGACTGAACAGCAGCACCTGCTTCTGAAACAGCTCGCGCAAGTTCACACCGCTGAGGATCGCCCCTGTCAGCATCATGCTCAGCGGCGTGCTGCACGCGCCCAGCGCGGATATCGTATCATCCAGCGCCTGCGGCAGATGGATGCCGCACGTATAAAGCACCATGAGGGCCATGCCGATGAAGATCGACACGATGCATGGATGTGTGAGCACCTTCTTGACGACCTCCCGGCCATCGACATCGGTAAACATCGACAGCCCATAGGACCACATGAAGATGCGCTGCGGCAACAGAAAGACAGAGGCATATAACAGCCCTGTGGGGCCATAGACCGCGGCTGACACCGGCATGCCGATGAAGCCTGCGTTGGAGACCATTGTCGCGTACTTCAGGCAGATGCGGCGATCCTCGCTCTCATGGCGGTAAAACAAGTGATTCCATATCCAGTAAAGTCCCTGAATTGCGATGGAGATGAGCAGCACGCTCAGCGTCGCGCTCAGGATCTGGGCAGACAGTTCCATCTGGAATGATCCGATGATGGAACAAGGCAGCGCGATCATCAGGACAAGATCAGTCAGATGGCCTCTCGTCCTGGCATCCAGCACCTTCTTGCGGCCCAGCACGAATCCCACCAGCGCCATAAAAAAGATCTGGATCTGCAGATTGATCATGTTCATTTGCATCCCGGCTTTCTTTTCCCGTCTATTATACCAGATGTGTCAAAACATGACAGTGTCCGTCTTGCATGCAAAAGCCGAAAGGATTTCCCGAAAGTGCACGCCAAACATGATATAATAGACAAGAAATGACGGGAGGAAATGATATGGCAGATGTATATCAGGAATCACTGAAGCTCCATGAGGAACATCATGGCAAGATCAGTGTGGAATCAAAAGTAAAAGTAGCGAACATGAAGGATCTCAGCCTTGCCTATACGCCGGGCGTGGCTCAGCCATGCCGCGAGATCCACGCCGACGCGGAAGCGATATACCGCTACACGGCCAAAGGCAATCTGGTGGCTGTCGTCAGCGATGGCAGCGCCGTGCTCGGCCTGGGCAACATCGGAGCGAAGGCCGCCATGCCGGTCATGGAAGGAAAGGCCATCTTGTTCAAGGAATTCGCTGACATCGATGCTTTCCCGATCTGCCTGGATACCCAGGATACAGAGGAGATCATCCGCACGGTGAAATATCTGGCGCCGACCTTCGGCGGCATCAACCTGGAGGACATCAGCGCGCCGCGCTGCTTTGAGATCGAGAAGCGGCTGCGCCAGGAACTGGACATCCCGGTATTCCACGATGACCAGCATGGCACCGCGATCGTGGTCAGCGCCGGCATCCTCAACGCCCTGCGCCTGGTCGGCAAGCAGCTGGAGCGCGCCCGCTTCGTCATCAATGGCGCGGGCAGCGCCGGCATCAGCATCGCCACGCTGCTCATGGAGATCGGTGCTCGTGACATCATCATGGTCGACCGCATGGGCATCTTGTGCGAAGGCGAGGAATGGATGAACCCCGCTCAGGCCGCGATGGCTCAAAAGACCAACCGCGAACACCTGCGCGGCAGCCTCAAAGACGCCATGAAGGGACGCGACATCTTCATCGGGGTCAGCGCTCCCGATATCGTGAATGCTGAGATGGTCGCTTCCATGAACAGCGATGCCATCGTCTTTGCCATGGCCAACCCGGTTCCGGAGATCATGCCGGATGAAGCAAAGAAAGGCGGCGCACGCGTCGTGGCCACCGGCCGCAGCGACTTTCCTAACCAGATCAACAACGTGCTCGTCTTCCCAGGCATCTTCCGCGGCGCCCTTGACGCCCGGGCCGGCGACATCAGCGAAACGATGAAGATCGCGGCCGCCAAGGCCATCGCCGCCATCGTGAAGGATGACGAGCTCAGCGAAGAGTACATCATCCCGGATGCCTTTAACAAAGCGGTCGTAAAGGCCGTCGCCGAAGCGGTCAAAGAGGCTGCCGGAAAATGAGAGAGATCGATGTGAACCGCGTTGAGGACGCGGTATGCCGCATGGTGCAGCAGATCAACTACGAATACCCCGCGGACATCGAACAAGACATGAAAGCAATGGCCGCAGCAGAGACACATCCGATCGCCAGATCCACATTGGACCTGTTGCTGGAAAATGCTCACATTGCCAGAGAAGAGCACATCCCCATCTGTCAGGACACCGGCATGGCCGTCATCTTCATGAAGATCGGCCAGGATGTGCATTTCATCGGCGGCAGCCTGCGGGAAGCTGTCGACCGCGGCGTGGCAAGAGGCTATGAAGAAGGATATCTGCGCAAATCTGTGGTCAGCGATCCGCTGTTTGCGCGCGTCAACACAAAGAACAATGCCCCGGCCATCCTCTATACCGAACTGACAGAAGGAGAAACCGTGGAGATCACGGTGGGCGCTAAAGGCTTTGGCAGCGAGAACATGTCCGTGATCGCGATGCTCAAGCCCGCGCAAGGCATCGACGGTGTCAAAGAAACAGTGCTTTCCGCCATCCGCAAGGCCGGACCGAATGCCTGTCCGCCGATGGTGGTCGGCGTAGGCATCGGCGGCACCTTTGATCATGCGGCCGTGCTGGCCAAGAAAGCAGTGCTGCGCGAGGCCCGTCATAACGAAGATGAACGCTACGCGCAGCTGGAAGATGAGCTGACACAGGCCGCCAACGCGCTGAACATCGGACCGCAAGGCATGGGCGGCAAGACCACGGTCTTCCGCATCAACATCGAGCATTATCCGACCCATATCGCCGGATTGCCCTGCGCAGTCAATATCTCCTGCCATGTGACCCGGCACGCGAAGGAGGTGCTCTGATGAAAAAACTGCAGCTGCCGCTGTCCGCTGCTGAGCGCGACAGCCTGAAAGCCGGCGAAATGGTCCTGCTCAGCGGCGTGATGTACACCGCACGCGACGCCGCGCACAAACGCCTCATCGAGATGCTGGACCGAGATGAAGCGCTGCCGCTGCCGCTTCAGGATCAGACCATCTATTATGTCGGTCCCACCCCGGCGCCGCTAGGCCATGTCTATGGCAGTGCCGGCCCGACCACCAGCATGCGCATGGATGCCTATGCCCCGCGCCTGTATGACCTGGGTGTCGGCATCACCATCGGCAAAGGCTACCGCACCGCGGCGGTCCGCGAAGCCTGCGTACGCGATCACGCCCTTTATCTGGTCGCCATCGGCGGCGCCGGCGCGCTGTTGGGCAAATGCGTGCAAAGCGTGGAGCCGGTCGCTTTCGCAGACCTGGGCGCAGAAGCGATCACCCGCCTGGAAGTCAAAGATTTCCCGGCCACTGTCGCCATCGATACCAGCGGCAACGACGTATACGACAAACAACGCTGAACAGATAAAGAAAAACAGCCATGGATGAGCCTTTGCCCATTCATGGCTGTTCTTTTTATGCGTTGCTTGCGGCAACCTTTACCCGGCTGAAGAGATCCGCAATGATCTTGCGAGTCGCTTCATCATACTTGAACACCTCATCGTTCTCATTGTCTGATCTCGGGATATATGCGTTGATGCCTTCAAAGTCACCGCCCGGACCGCTCAGCTCATCCATGACCTCCTGATTCGGGGAAGTATAGCCGACAAAGCTGGAGTTGTCCATGGAAGCTTCATACGTGCACACATAATCGATGAAGGCATGTGCCAGATCTGGATTCTCGGCGTTCTTCGGAATGACCATCGCGTCTGACCACAGGTTCGTTCCATCTTCCGGCATATAGAACCCCATGTCTTCATTTTCTGACATCACATAAGTCGCGTCGCCGGAATAGATCAGGCCCAGCGCCTTGCGCCCCTGCGCCATGTTATCGATGATCTCATCGGTCACGATCTCCGGTTCCATCGTCTCCACGCACTGCACGAGCCAGTTATATGCTTCATTGAGCTCATTCTCATCGCTCGTGTTCATCGAATAGCCAAGCGCCTTCAGCGCCATCATGAAGCTGTCACGCTCTGAATCATACAGATAGATGTCACCCTTGTATTTCGTATCCAGGAAGATATTGTAGCCCTCCGCCTGCAAGTCTTCCTCGCTGACTTTGTTCTTGTCATAGACGATGCCGACGGTTCCCCAGAAATACGGGATGGAATATTCATTTTCCGGATCATACTCCAGGCCCATCACATCGTCGTTGAGCAGATCCAGGTTGCTCAGCTTGCTTTTGTCCAGCGGCTGCAGCAGATCCTCCTGGATGAGGCGTTCGATCATATAATCGCTGGGTACCAGCACATCATAGCTCTCGCCGTTAGCGACCTTGATGTACATCTGCTCATTGGAATCAAAGTAGTCTACCACGACCTTGGCTCCGGTCTGTTCCTCGAAATTGGCGATCAGGTTCTCCCCCATGTACTCTCCCCAGTTGTACAGGTGCAGTTCCTGTCCTTCAAATTCACGGTCTCCGGAACCAGAGGAACCGCATGCGGTCAGTGTGAGCGCCATTGCCATCGCGGCGCAGCTAGCCAGTAATTTTTTCATGTTTTCTCTCCCTTCTCGCCCTGATCACAGGAACGACATTGATGATCACGAGCACGATCGTGATCAATACCACCACAAGGGTGGAAATTGCGTTGATGCTCGGATTTACCCGTCTGCTCATGGTGTAGACCATGATGCTCAGATTCTTGACTCCCCCTCCGGTCACGAAGTAAGAGATGATGAAATCATCAAACGACATCGTGAACGCGATCAGCGCGCCAGATACGATGCCAGGCATGATCTGCGGCACGAGCACCTTGGTCAGCGCCTGCCATGGCGTTGCCCCCAGATCCATCGCCGCATCCGCCAGATTCGGGTCCAGCGAACGGATCTTCGGCATGACGCTGAGGATGACATACGGCGTACAGAACGCGATATGCGCCAGCAGCATCGTCATGAAGCCGCGTTCGATGTGGAACGTGATGAACAGCAGCATCAGCCCGATGGCCGTCACGATCTCCGGATTCATGATCGGGAAATCATTCAGCTGCAGCACTGCCTTGCGCAGCACTTTGCGGCAGCGCGAGAGGCCGATGGCGCTGATCGTGCCCAACAGCGTCGAGACAATGGTCGCGATCAGCGCGATGACGATCGTCGTCTGCAGTGATTCCATCATGTCCCGGTTCTCAAACATCCGCTCATACCACATGAGGCTGAACCCGTCAAAATTGGTCAGCGAACGGCTGGAATTGAAGGAGAAGACGATCATGAACAAGATCGGCACATAGAAGAACAGCACCGCCAGGATCATGATCACCTTGCCAAAGATGCGCTTATCCTTTTTCATGCGCGCCGCCGCCTCCTTCCTTTGCCGCTGTTGCGCTCATCCACACGGCGGATGAGGAACATGCACAGCATCATGACCGCTGCCATGATCATGGAGATCGCACTGCCGAAGTTCCATTCTCCGACCGTGATGAACTGATTCTCGATCACGTTGCCGATCAGGAAGAACTGACCCCCGCCCAGCAGCTTCGGGATGAAGAAAGAGCTCACCGCCGGCAGGAACACCAGCGTGATGCCGCTGATGACCCCGGAAAGCGAAAGCGGGAAGGTGACCCGGCAAAACGTCTGAAAGCGGCTGGCCCCCAGGTCCGCGCTTGCCTCCAGCAGCGATCTGTCCATCTTGCACAGCGCGGTATTGATCTGCAGGATCATGAAAGGCAGGAAGTTATATACCATGCCCAGCAGCACCGCGCCTTCGGTATACAGCAGCTCCGGCTCGCCCAGCCCCAGAAAGCTCAGGATGCTCTGCAGGATGCCGCCCTCTGACAAGATGCCGATCCACGCGTAAGTGCGCACCAGCATGTTGATCCACATTGGCAGCGTGATTGCCAGCACGAGGATGTTGCGCACCTTATCAGAACTGCGCGCGATGAAATAAGCGATCGGATAGCCCAGCAGCACACAGATGACCGTCGTCTTGAACGCGATCACCAGCGAGCGCCACAGGATGAGCAAAAAGTCTTGGTCGGTAAAGAAACGGATGAAATGATCCAGCGTAAACGAGAAATTCACGATGTCATTGCCCTGCGTCGTAAAGGCATACAGCAGGATCAGCAGCATCGGAAGCAGGATCATCAAGGCCACCCATACCGCGTAAGGGATGGCCAGCTGTGATAATTTCCGCATCAGAACTCCATCTTCTCCATCACATGGATGTCCTGCGGAGAGAAGGTCAAGCCGACCTCTTTGCCTTCTTCCACATAGTCAGTCGTATGGATCTTGAATTCCCTTCCTGTCGTCGAGAAAGTGATCTTATATACGCCTTCGCTGATGTGCTCATCATCGAAGTCATAATCTACGCTGATGTCTACAGACTGATTCTCATCGCTGAGCTTCCAGCCCTGAGCATTGGCCCATGTCTTGAGATCCGTATCAAGCGCGACCGACTCCGTGATCTCATCGACGGTCTTGAAGAAGTTGAACGCCATGACGGCCTCATTGGCCTTCTCATTTCTGACCACCGGCTGATTGACCACGAAGATGCGCCGCTGCACGCTGGTGCCCGCCGATGTGGAGAAGGTCACCGGATATTCGCCCAGCTCCTCCTTCAGGTCATATTCGATCTTGGAGATCGAAATGTATTCATCGGTCTGCGGATCCCATGCCTGCGCGTCGGCGCGCGCCACGATCTCTTTGTCATCAAGCTCCTTGAGATCCTCGATATCCACATAGAAATCATTGGCTGAGATCTTTTCCTTGCCATTTTCCGAAGTGACATCATGATTGCGGATCACATGCATGTTCACCGTCACCGATGTGCCAGGCAGCGTCTCGACCATGATCTCATAATGGACGCCCTTGAACAGCACGCTGAGCACCTCGCCGCTCAGCTTGCCCTCGTGTACGTCGACGATGTCGATATCCTCAGGGCGGATGACCACATCGACCGGCTCGTTCTCCCGGAAATCCCGGTCAGCACATTCGAACACCTGATCATCGAACTGCACCTTGTAATCCTCCAGCATGATGCCAGGGATGATGTTGCTTTCACCGATGAAGCTCGCCACATAGCGGTTCTGCGGTTCATTGTATACTTCCTCGGGCGTGCCGACCTGCTGGATCTCGCCGTCCTTCATGACGACGATCTTATCAGACATCGTCAGCGCTTCTTCCTGATCGTGCGTGACATAGATGAAGGTGATGCCGACTTCCTGCTGGATGCGCTTGAGCTCATACTGCATCTCCTTGCGCAGCTTCAGGTCCAGCGCGCCAAGGGGCTCATCCAGAAGCAGCACCTTAGGCTCATTGACGAGCGCGCGGGCGATGGCCACACGCTGCTGCTGACCGCCCGAAAGCAGCGTGACGTTTTTGTCTTCATAGCCTTCCAGGCCGATCAGCTTGAGCATCTTCATCACTTTCTGCTCGATGACATCCTTGCTCATCTTGCGGATCTTCAGGCCGAACGCGATGTTCTGATACACGCTCATATGCGGAAACAGCGCGTATTTCTGAAAGACCGTATTCAGCTCACGCTTGTGCGGCGGGACCTTGGCGATATCCTGACCATCAAAGATGATCGCGCCTTCATTCGCGTCCAAAAAGCCGCCCAGAATGCGTAACAGCGTCGTCTTGCCGCAGCCGCTGGGTCCCAGCAGCGTCACAAACTCATTTTCATAAATATCGAGATTGATCCCCTTCAGGACGATCTGTCCGTCAAAATCTTTCACGATGTTGCGAAACTGAATCAGTTTTTTCTGTTCCATGTCATCCTCCCCTTAAAACATCGGCGGCGTCGTGATCCACAAGATCCGCGCATCTGCAGTCCCCGGATTCATCAGATAATGACTCTTGGTCCCGTCGATATAAAATGTCTCTTTTGCCTTCACCCGATGACTCTGGCTGCCGATCACCAGCATGATCGTCCCCTTGAGGACATAGCCGAACTCCTCGCCGCTGTGACTGACCATCTCCATGCTTTTGGCGCCTGGATGCAGCGTCAGCAAGATCGGCTCCATGTCATTTTTCTGCGCGTTAGGTACGATCCACTCGATCTTGAAGTCCTCCTGGTCATCCTCAAAGAAATCGCTGGTGTGAAACACGATCTTCTGTTGCTTTTCCGGCTGAAAAAACTGCGAAAGATCCGTGCCCAGCGCCTCCAGGATGTCCTCCAGCGTCGATATGCTGGGACTGGTCAGATTGCGTTCCACCTGCGAGAGAAAGCCCTTGGTCAGCTCGCTGCGCGAAGCGAGCTCTTCCAGCGTCAGGTCGTTGGCCGTGCGCAGCTCCCTGATCTTCTTTCCGATATCCACAGCATCCCCTCCTGTTTTGTAGTTCTAAACTTTTCGTTCAATAAAATCAAACAAGAACATTATACATAGAATGCGCAGAAACGCAATAAAAAAATTCAATATATTTAAAAAAAAGTTTTGAAATAGTAAACAAGACGCCCAAAAAAAGCCCGGCTCAGCCGGGACCATCATTTCTGATCATTGGCCTGCATGATCTGCCGCAGCGCGATATGCGGGTTGCGATAGCGCGCATGAGGATTTTTCTCCGGGACGCTCAGCCCGATGGCCAGATGCGGACAGGCATGCACACAAGCCAGACATGTCTGACACTTTCCAGGCACAAAGACCGCCCTTCCCTCCTCCACATGCAGCGATGCCGAAGGACACACATGCGTGCAGATGCCGCAGCCGGTGCAATCTGCCTTGATCTGGATGAGATGCTGCCAGGCATCTGAAGGCATCCGGCGCATGTTGGCCAAGAATGACGCATGCGCGGCACGATCCGCATCACTTACGTCCGCGATCATCCTTCGGCCCGCATCCAGGTCCGCGCGGATCACGCTGAGCTGCTCCTCCACATGCTTGTCCAGCTGTTTCTGCTCAGCCATGTCAAAGGCAGGCAGCCAGTTGTCCGCCATGAGCACGACATTGATATAAGCAGGATCGATGCCACACTCCGCGCATAGCTGCTGCGCCAGCTCTGCCGCACCGCCATGGCGGTTGCCGTACGTCAGGACCATGTAAAAATAATCCGTGTGAAAAGCGGCACGCTGCATGAACGCGCGGACCATCTGAGGCACTTCATGGCCATATACCGGGGCCACGATGCCGATGCGTTCAGCCGTGAATTCCAGCTCATCCTGCCGCATGATCTGCGGGATGCTCACCAGCTCGCTTTCCAGCAAGGAAGCCGCATACAGGCTGTTGCCGGTTCCGGTGAAATAAAAGATCATCTTGATCGCTCCTTTCCTCTATATAGAGCATAGCATCCGATAGCTGCTATCGGTCAAGAAAAAAAGCCAACTTCACGTGTCCTCCATAATAAAAAGCCCCAGGCATGTGCCTGAGGCCATGATGCCATGCCGCCAGTCCCTGGGGAGAAAAGATAAAGGGGGCAATCTCTTCTCTGGGGAATCAGAGCGGGAGTGACGGCATGAATTAGCCCGCGCTCAGTTCCAACGTGCCCAGCCATTCCTGCACACGTGCCTGTGCCTGCGGCGCCTCACTGTCAGACAGCGCGAGTCCTTCAATGATCTGTGCCTGCGGCTCCAGCTGAGCGATCGCGGCGACCGTATTAGAGAAGCCGCTGCCGCCGGATGTCACGAATGGGATGACCTGCTTCCCGGAAAGATCATATTCATCGAGAAAGCTGTATACGGCCATAGGCATATCGCCCCACCAGTTTGGATATCCCAGAAAGATCACATCATAGCTGTCCATATCCTCCACCTGGCTGCGCAGCGCAGGACGCGCGCCCTCCTGTTGTTCCTGCTGCCCCTGCGCGATCGTCTCATCATACGTATCCGGATAACGTTCCTGGGTCTGGATCGAGAACAGATCAGCCCCCAGCTCATCGGCGATCATCACCGCGACCAGACCGGTATTGCCGGTTAGCGTATCGCCAGGCTGAATGCTCGCAGATGTAGAAGCATCCACATCCTCGGGCAGATCCGCATTTTCTGCATAGGTAAAGTAAGCGACCAGGACATGGATATCCTCGTTTTCAGCAGGCACAGCTTCTGTTTTGGCTGGCTCCTGCGGCTGTGCGTCATCAGGCTGTGCCGCGGTATCGCTGCAGGCGCTCAATGCGCCCATCATCAAGATCATCAAGATGCTCAGGTATCTTCTCATCATATCACCCTTTCTTCAGATACAAAAAAATGCAAGTGCTGAAAGCTTTCCACACTTACATTATAGTGATCCGGATGATCTCATGTCTAATACTTATCTTTTATCATTCATCATGCTTGGCAAGCATCTTTATTTTCCGTTTTCTATATCCAGCGCTTCATCGCTATAATGCCAGCTCCGGATGATCGGCACGATAGCACTGTGCTCCATGCCGTCCCGCTCCCAGATGATGCGCAGATTGCCGCTGTATGCCTCGTAAGGAGCCTTTGTCTGAATGGACAACGAAAGCGGTCCGCATGCCTCGGCCGGACAAGGCAATGTCTTGTCCGCAATGACCGTTGCCCGGCCATCCAGCGTCTCGATCCGCTTCAGCACGTCATCCTCTCCCAGAAACATATCTGGCAAGAACGCCCCGGAATCGCTCAAAAACGCGCCATCTCGCCAGTCAGCGAACGCATCCTTTGCTTCGGCAGACAGGCGGTGTTCTCCCGGGATGAACAGCTCCTGCTGGCCACTGACGGTCTCGATCTGTACCCAAACACCGTCAAAGTGATAAGCTGCGCCGCCAGGCATCCGGTTGACATAAAAGCAGAGCATATACAAGCCGTCTTCCACTTCTTCAAGCGATGCGGTGTGAAAGGCCGGGGTCCCCAGCTGCTCTCCTTGCAGATCTTCCAGTGCCGTCACTTCTGCGGATCTCACCGCTTGATCGCAGCGGAAGAACACACTTTCTGTCACATCCCCTTGTTCTGCGGGCACCGCGATCACTGACAGGGCCGTCACTGCTTCCATATGCGGTGATGCGGGCACGCACCCACACAATATCAACAAACATATCACCATCCATGCTTTTCTCATCACTGCTGTACCTCTCTTTCCGCGTTGACCGTGACTGTATGATCGATATACGTGTCATTCGGGTCACTGCCATATTCCATGATGCGCAGCTGTTGTTCCAGGATATCGCAGCGGCTGTCATGCACGGTCCTGTCGATGATGATGCCGAAACGTCCATCAAGCTCGCTGCCCTGAAACAGCCAGGTGTTGTCCAGATCCTCGCTGCCCAAAACGATGCGATACATATGATCCGTGCTGACCTCAAGCTTCTCATTGGCCTGCAAGATCATCATATAAGCATCACTTTTTTCATTTTGCAAGACGATCAGGTCAAAATAAGCGTCATCCCGGTTCGTGCGCATCGTGATCGTCCCTTCATTCGCCTCGTAGTATGACGCGATCCGCGCGCTGATCTGCGCTTCACTAAATACGCCCTGGCTGCCTTCTTCCACAGCACAGGCACGATGGACCTCATCTGTTTTCATCATCACGAGCATAGCTGCCACTGCCACGCTCATGATCAGATACACGCGGATCACATTGCGCATCTCTGGCAGGCGCAGGCGCACCTGTCCGCCATGCAAGACCTTTTGGATCCGCCATTCATAAAGCCGCTTATAGACGAGGTACAAGATGATGCCGCCCAATATCAGCCCGATGATCAGCATCGTTACTTCATTCATGCTCTCCCCTCCTCAGAATCCGATTTCTTCCTTGAACCGGTAATAATAGCTTCTGGACACTTCCAGCTTCTCGTCATTGTCAAGCACCAGCGTAAACTTCATGTTCAGCGAAGCGTGTATGGATCGGATGCACGCGCGATTGACGATGAACGACTTATGCACCCGCAGGAAACCTGCGGGATAAAGCAGGGCCTCCAGGTGATACATCGTATCCTTGATCGCATAGACACCATCCTTTGCATGGACATATACCTGATTATCCATGCTTTCCAGATAGCGGATCTGAGCCCGTTTCAGCAGATGCACGCCGCGCGCATCCCGGACTTTCAATTCATCAAGGTGAAAATGCGGTTCCATGAGGAGCAGGTCGGCCACTTCCGCAAATTCCACATTGCCCTGCCGCAGTTCTTCCATGTACTGCTGTTCCTTTTCTTTATGGCATAGCAGCCTGATCTTCATTCCCATCCCTCCTGCCTCATCATTATAAAAAAATGCCAAAAGGATGAAAAGCAAAGAAAGGCAAGATGCATATACAGACAGATAAGCTGCATCTCCACTTCTTTTTTCAGTATGATCCGGTATAATGAAATTACATGAGAAAGGATCGATGAGATGCAGACGATATTGATCGTGGAAGATGACAGCACCATCCACATGATGATGCATGAATACCTGGAAAGACACGGGTTTCGCTGTGAGGATGCTTATTCCGGCACTGAAGCGCTTTTGCTGGTCCAGCGGACATGTCCTGACCTCATCCTGATGGATCTGATGCTGCCGGGCGCAGATGGCAGCAAAGTCCTGCATGAGATACGCAAGGCCCATGATGTGCCGGTCATCGTCGTTTCCGCAAAAGGCAGCGTACAGCATAAAGTAGATCTGCTCAAGGCCGGCGCCGATGATTATATGACCAAGCCGTTCGCTCTGGAGGAGCTGGAAGCACGCATACGCGCCCAGCTGCGACGGCGCGGACAGCGCTGTGCTGACACCACCCTGCGCTGCGGCGCATTGACCTTGCTGGATGATCAGCGCACCTTGATGATCGAAGATCGACGGATCACGCTCACCCGCCATGAATACCGCATCATGGAACTGCTCATGCAATATCCCGGACGTGCATTTTCCAAACGCGAGATCTATGAATATGCCTGGGAAGACGTTTTTGCGGCCGATGACAAGACCGTTGCGGTCCACATCAGCAATATCCGCGGGAAATGCGGAAAGAAAGACTTGATCGAGACCGTCTGGGGGATCGGATTCCGGCTGAATCAGGAAGGAATGTGATATCTTTACACTTTCTTTCCTTTTTCTTTGTGGTTTCTGAATATTCATCCCCTATAGTAAAAACGAAGGGAGAGATCATATGCAAACCTATGCGATCACTACACACGCGCTCAGCAAGACTTACCGCAAGACACGCGCGGTCGATGATGTCACGATGAATATCCCACGCGGAGAGATCTTCGGCCTGATCGGCGAAAATGGAGCTGGAAAGAGCACGCTGATGAAGATGCTCGCCGGAGCGATCCATCCGACATCCGGCAGCTTTTCCTTATTGGGAAACGCTCCGGAAGCAGATGACTTTCTGTATCACCGCGTCGGCGCGCTGATCGAGGAACCGGGGCTGCTTCCAACGCTTTCCGCTTTTGAAAACATGAAGGCAAAAGCACTGGCCATGGGCGTGGCAAAAGAACGTGAACTGCAAGACATCCTCGATCTCTGTGATATCGGCAAGACGGGAAACAAACGTGTTAGCGCCTTTTCTTTAGGCATGAAGCAGCGTCTGGCCATCGCCATGACCCTGATCGGCGATCCTGATCTGCTCATTCTGGATGAGCCATCTAACGGCATCGATCCCAGAGGCTTCGAAGCTATACGCAGCCTGCTCATCCGGCTGAACCGCGAACAAGGCAAGACCATCTTCATCAGCTCGCATCAGCTGGAGGAGCTGAACAAGCTGGCCACCTCCTATGGCTTCATGAAAAACGGAAGGATCGTGGAACAATTGAGCAGGGCGGAGCTGGAAGACAAAAGCAAAGACTATCTGCTGCTGCGCACCGCCGACAGCAGACAGGCGGCCGTCTGTCTGGAAGAGCTGCTGCATATCCGCAATTACCGGATCTTGAATCACAGCGACATCAAGATCACTGAAGAGACCGACAGCGCGGCGCTGATCGCGCTGTTAGTGAAGCATGATGTGCCTGTCCTGGAATGCTCCTGGCATCATCAGTCCCTGGAACAATATTTTTTCCGCAAGAATGGAGGTGAATGAGATGTGGAATCTATTTAAGAGCGATGTCTACCGGTTGCGGCATTCTCGTTTCTTCTTCGTGGTCACCCTGCTTTATACGCTCATGACCATCCTGCTTGTCTCAACAGAAGGTGTCATCGTCAGCAACACTTCGTTTGCGGCCTTTGACGGGCGGACTTCCACGCTGGCTGATTATCTTGCCTTCCTGCCCAAGAACGCCATCTTCCTCTTTTTCGTCTTTCTGGCCTACATCCTCTTTCTGAGCGAGGAATACCAGAGCCGCTATGTCAAAAGCATCTATCCGTTCTTTCAGCACAAAGAAAAGCTGATCTTCGCCAGGATCATGACCTTCGCGGCCATCTGGTGCCTGTATATCCTGATCGGCGTCTTATGGTCATCCTTCTGGCTTTGCGCGATCGCCGGCCGCGCCGGCACGCTCATCCTGCCGGACTATCTGCTCTTCCTGCTGGCTCAGCTGCTTTGCGCAGAAATGATCGCGCTGATCCTCTCACTGCTCATCCACATCATCGGGGGAAAGGTCCTGCCCATCCTGTTCATGATGTTTTACAGTTTTGGCGCCATCTTCCTCTTGATGAGCGCAGCCGGCGCATTCTTTCAGATCGACTGCAGCAGATATCTTCCTTACTATCTGTCCGGCACGCTGCCGCTCCCTGCGGAAAGCGGCCCGTATCTGCAGCTGTTTGGGATCATCGCTCCTCTGACGATCCTGGCATTCTGCGCCGACCTGCTTGTCCTGAGAAAAAAAGACTTGTAAAATTAAGGAAGCTGGCGCGCCGGCTTCCTTTTCATTGCGGAGGAACATTCATGATCATTTACTGCATTATCATTACCATCCTTTTTCTCCTCCTGTCTTTCCTGTATCTGCGTCTGCGCAGCGACATACACACCTGTGAACGACAGATCGAATATATCCAAAAAGAAAAGACCGCCATGAAGCTTTCCCTGCCTGATTCTCTGCCTGCCCTGCGCCATATCGCGCAGATGGTCGAAGCACAGCGTGATGAGATCATGCAGATGCGGCGGGAACAGCGGCACAAAGATCAGGAAATGAAGGAGATGATCTCCTGCATCTCCCATGACATCCGCACTCCGCTCACCAGCATCAGCGGCTATATCGAAATGCTGAGCCATGCCGAAGAACAAGATATCCCTCGCTATCTGCAGATCATCTCTTCCCGCCTCAACGACATGGAAGAAATGCTGGATTCTTTCTTCGAATACAGCCGGCTGCAAGCTTATCCGGAAGCACTGACGCTGCAGCGGATGCCGCTTTATCCGCTGCTGTGCGAGACGCTGCTGTCCTACTATGCTCAGCTGCATGAACAAGGGCTCGATCCTGTGCTTTGCTGCGCGGCAGAGGATATCGCCGTCATGATGGATCCCGATGCGATGAAACGGATATTTCAGAATCTGATCATCAACACGCTGCGATATGGAAGCGCACCATTCACGATCATCATCCGCCAGGAAAAAGACATGGCGCATTGCACGTTTTCCAACCAGGTCGATCCTGCGCAGATCGATACCAGTCTCATCTTTCAGCGCTTTTATCAGGGAGATCGTGCCAGACAGCACAGCGGCAGCGGTCTGGGCATGGCCATCGTCAGCGAGCTGTGCGCGCAGATGAGCATCCATATCCAGGCAAGGCTGGAAGGAAAACTGCTCTTGATCGACATGGAGATGAAAACAGTCTGAATGGATAAACGACAAAAAGGGACGCTCTGGTCCCTTCCGGCTGCCGGCAAGATCTACGGCAGTTTTTTTTATTTTTGTCAGCGTTATTTTCGTTCCGCGCTGAATCCGATATGCTTGATCACCGCGATCGCGCGGATAGACGCGCTTGCCGTGACGGCTTTCCATACCGCCAGGGAGAGCACGAAGTCGACCGTGCTGTGCACCACCGAACCGATGCCGACGAGCACGAACAACAGATAAAACAGCTGTGAAGCATCATAACCAGTATACAGCGGCATGACGATGAGCACTTCCAGAAGCGCATGGACGAGCGCTACTGCCAGATTGAAGACAAAGGTCTTCGCGGGTGAGCGAAACAGGTCCGGATGCTTCTTCAGATACAAGGCGCCTGCGTAAGCCCATATGACATGGGTAAGGGCGCGCAGCACCACCGGCAGCGTGAATCCGGCCAGATAGAAGCCGGCCGTCGTGCCCAGTGCCACGCCCAGCGCGCTGAGCGGTGAGACGAACATCGCGATCATGATGGCGATATGCGATCCCAGCGTAAAGGACATCGGCTCCAGAATGATCTTTACCGGCGAGTACATCGGGATAAGCACCCCAAGAGCGATGAGCATGGCGGTGATGCTCATCATCTGTATCTTTCGTTTTGACTGACTCATGATGATCCCCCTTATTGATATGTGTCAAGACACATATCAATACTATTCCTGTACCATCGATTTGTCAATCATTTTTCACGGATTGCAAGATCCCGTATAAGCACAGATCATAGATCTGTCCGTCTTTCCACACTGCCTGCGGGATCAGCCCTTCACGCTTGAAGCCATTGTGTTCGAGCACTCGGCACGACGCGATATTGGGCGCATAGACTTGCGCGCTGATCCTCAGCAGATCCAAGGTTTCCATGGCCAGCGGCACGATGCGGCGGACCGCTTCGCTCATGATGCCCTTTGACCAATAAGCCTGATCGAGCACATAGCCCAGCTCGCCATCGCGGCAAAACACATCGCCTTTGCGTTCCACAGAGATGTTGCCCACTGTTCTTCCCGCTGCGCAGATACGGCGGAAGATGCCGTCTTTCCCTTCATGCTCGCTGACCATGTTCAGCCACCAGCGTCCGTCGCTTTCGGTATAGGGATAAGGCATGCGCCCAGAGAGATAAGTGCGGTCTGCTTCATTGCACAGCCGGATCAGATCTTGAAGGTCAGCCATGGTCCATGATCTCAGTTCGATGTTCATATTCTCTCCTCGCTTTCTGATGTGAAAAAGGACAGTCACGCTGTCCCTTCTCGTAAGATGATGCGCCGATAGTTGGCGCAGATCTGCTCATGCATGGCGGCAGAGGAAAGCCCGCGGATCTTGGCGAGCATTGCTTCGATATGACGCAGCCCTGCTTCGTATGCATGTCCTTCAAGCGTTTGGCCTTTCACCCATTCCATGGCGGACAGCCCATCGCTCTCTACCAATATCCGATCCAAGGGGACCAGCGCGGCCAGACGCTGTTCATTTTCGTCGCTTTCCAATGACAATGCGAAAGTAAAGGCACAGCCAAGCGCGATATACTCTTCCATATGCCGGCCGCAGGAATACCAGTGCACCACATAGTCATTGGGGCATGTCTTCAGCTCCTGCAGGATCTCCTGTTCCATGCCTTTGGTATGCAGGATCACCGGCTTATGCCACTGTCTGGCCAGATGCAGCTGCCGATGAAAGACCTGACGCTGCATTTCATGGGGAACGTCACACCAGACACTGTCCATGCCGATCTCTCCGATGAAATCGGCTTCTTTCATACAGGGGATCAGCTCATCCACGCTGATCTGCGCTGCCTGCCAGGGATGCACGCCGCAGCTGATCCGCAGCGATGGCAGCTTCAGGCTGCGGGCATGCGCATATTGTTCCCTGGTGGTGCAGCTGACCATCACCGTCATTTCCGGATCCAGCAGGGCATCCAGACGCGGATCCAGGTGAGCATGGGCATCAGAGCACCTCATGGGAGAGCTCCTGATGGATGGCGGCACGCAGCTCGCCCTGAGCATACAGCCACGCCCTGTCCTTATGCGGATGGCGCACATCGACGATGCGCGTGATCGAGGCGGGGCGCTGCCCAAGGATGAGGATGCGGTCAGAAAGATAGATGGCCTCGTCGATATCATGGGTGACCAGCAGCGTGGTGCGGTCCAGACGCTGACGCATGCGGTTCAGCCAGTCCTGCATATCTTCCCTGGTGATGACATCCAGGGCACCGAACGGCTCATCGAGCAATAAGATGTCACTGTCGCACAGTGCGGTTCGCAAGAACGCCGCACGCTGACGCATGCCTCCAGAAAGCTGAGCAGGAAACGCATGCTCATAACCAGCCAGCCCAAATTCTTTCAGATCCGCCAGCGCCTGTTGTCTGGCTTCCTGCAGCTTGCCATGAATCTTGCCATACAAGCAGACATTGTCCAGGATGTCGTACCAGTCCAGCAGCAGATCATTCTGCGGCATGTAGGAAAAATGGCTGTTTCCCTTGCGCAGCGCTTCATCATCCACTTTGATCGTACCGGCCATCGGCTCCAGCAGTCCGGCAAGCACTTTGAGGACCGTAGATTTGCCGCAGCCGCTCGGTCCGATCAATGAGATGAATTCTCCTTTTTCCACCGTGAAGGAGATATCCTTCACGACCGTTTTCCCCTGGTAGCCGGCTTCCAGCTTTTCCACTGCCAGTTTCATGAGCGCTCCTAATCCAGGTTCGTGATGAATTCGTTGGTGTATTGCTCGCTGGCCGCGATCGGTTCATCGATCAGGCCATATTCCACCATGAAGTCCGTATAATTATCCCATACGGCATCTTCCATCACGCCCCAGTTTTCCTTGTCATCCGTATAATTGGCAGACAGGAACGCCTGTGATTTCTTCAGGAATTCGATGTCATAATCAGGCACATATTTCGCAAGGATCTCTGCAGATTCGTCCGGATTGTCAATGGCGTACTGATATCCTTTCTTCACCGCGCGCAGGAAGGATCTGACCAGCTGCGGATCGTTTTCGATGACATCTTCGCTTGCGATCAATACCGGAGTGTAATAGTCCAGGCGTTCATCGTATTCGTTCAGCGGCATATAGTTCAGCGCAAAGCCGGCCATCTCGGCCTTGACGTTGTCCCAGCCCTCAAAGAACCATTTGATATCGACATCGCCTTCCAGCGCAGCAAAGCCGTCTCCGCTGTCGCCGACGATGGTGATCTTATCCGGATCAGCACCGGCCTTTGTCATGCAGGCACGAATGACCGCTTCTTCGCTTGGCGACTGCCAGCCAGCGTACACCTTGCCCTCAAAATCAGCCGGGCTGTGGATGTTCTTGGATGCAGCACTGACAAACCCGGAGGTGTTATGCTTGATGACCGTGGCGATGGCACGGATCGGCAGCGGATCTTCCGCCGTGCGCGCATATGTCACATCTTCCTGATATGATACGCCGAACTCGCCGCGTCCCGCGCCGACCAGCGTGGCGCTCGTCTGGTCATTGCCCGGCTCCACGATATTGAGCGTGATGCCTTCGTCTTCAAAATATCCCAGATCCTGTGCCACATAGATACCAGTGTGATTGGTGTTGGGCACATAGTCCAGGATCAGGGTCACTTTGCGGTCTCCCTCTTCATTTCCTGCTGAGCCGCAGGCGCACAGGCTGCTCGCCAGCAAGGCGCAGCATAAAGCTTTCCATCTTTTTTTCATTCCTTGTTCCTCCTTCGCTGAACATGCGGGAAAATGATCCGTTCCAGCAGCTTCATGGCCAGATTCAATAACAGGCTGAGCACGATGATGATCACCACGCAGGCGAACACTTTGTCCAGCATATACCCGTTCTTCACCCGGATCATGTAATAGCCCAGACCGGCCGCCGCGCTGAGCCATTCGCCGACGATGGCACCGCCGATACAATAAGTGGCGCTCACCTGCAGGCCGGAAAACAATGCGCTGGCTGCCGAAGGGATCTTCACCATCCGATAGATCTGAAAGGTCGATGCCCCGAAGCTCTTCAGCAGGCTGATCTGTTCCTCATCGCATTGCGCGAGCGCCTCCGTAAAGGAGATGGCGATCGGAAAGAAGCACATGAAGATGACCATCAGGATCTTGGGCGCCATGCCAAAGCCCAGCCAGATGGCGAACAATGGCCCCAGCACCATGACCGGCACGGTCTGGGTCACGACCAAATGCGGAAAGATGCAGCGCTTGAAGGTGCGCGAAAGATCCATCAGGATCGCCAGGATGATGGCCAGCAGGGCCGACAGCCCAAGGCCGATCAGCGCCTCGCTCAGCGTGACAGACGCGTGATACATCAGCTCCGAAAAATTCTCGATCACGGCCATCAGCACATCGCTGGGGGCCGGAAGGATATAGAGGCTGATGTCAAACAGCCGCACGGCTCCTTCCCAAATGCCCAGCGTGATCACTGCCGTCAGCAGCGGCAGCAGCCAGTTGTGTCGTTTCTTCATCGCGCATGCTCCTTTCCCAGCAAAAAAAGACCGCATCATATTTGCGTAAGTAAAGATGCGGTCTTTCATCACAAATATGATCCCTACGACGGCATTACCCGACAGGTTCGATGGGTCTAAACACTCCTGCTTACTCTCAGGCCAGTAACGTGGCCTCCCCGTATGTTTACCGCCACAAGTATAAGCGTTCTGTCAGAAAAAGTCAATGTGCGAAAGCTTTGACAAATGCGGCGGATCATGCTAAAACAAAGACAGCGTGTAGCTGATAAGCAGGGCGTATGACAGCGATGTCATACGCCTTTTTGCGCTTGAGGAGGAAAACAAATGCCAAAGACAACCGTACAAAAGATCATCTTCGGCCTGTTGATGTCTTATTTCATGGCCATCGGCATGGAGATCTACAACACGGCCATCAACAGCGGCGTACCACAGCTGACGGGCGGATTCAGCGCCCTCTCTTATGACGTCGTCCATGATGCCCTAAAGGAAGCAGCCTATATGGGCATCATCGTGTTCGTCATCTCCGAACTGCTTGGAAACCGGATCGGCGCCCGCTTCATGATGCGCCATAGCGCACCGGAAGATCCGCCGTATTTCCGGCAGCTGATGCGGCAGGCCGGCACGGTGACATTCATGTGTCCGGCAATGAGCCTGATCGCTTCCATCTTGTTCAATATCATTCTCGCTCATCACACGTTCCTCGATCTGCCGGTCATCTGGATCGGCACCGTATTGAAAAATTTCCCGATGGCGTTTTTCTGGAACGTGTTCGCCGCCGCCCCGCTTGCCCGCGCGGTATACGATGCGCTGTTTCAGCGGCGCAGCCGGAAGGTCGAAGGCGCCAGCCGATAGACCAGGATGCGCGCGATCACCGCATACAGCACGGAAAAGATGATCATGACACCGCCAAAGACGATCGGATCCATCCGCAGATAAATGAACGCAAAGCACACCAGGTAAGTGATGCCCATCACGACACCATAGGTGCTGCTTTTTGTTTCAGTAGCTTCATTGTAAGGCTGAAGCAGATAGTAACAAGTCAGATAATGGATCGAAAAGAACGCGCTCGTCGCCATGATGCAGAGCAGGACGATCGGATAGACCAGGATATTGTCGGTTCCGCCGCTGAGCCAGATGAGCAGCGGCAGGCCCAGCGCAAGCACCGAGGCCGGCATCAGATTGATGAGGATCACGTCGCGCAGGCGCAGCTTGAACAAAGAAAGGATCACATCTGGGCGACGGTAAAATGAATACGTGAGCATGCTGCGGTCACAGTTGCGGAACATCGCCTGCACTACGCTCTTTCCGGAATTGAATGAATAGATGAGGAAGATGAAATAAGGAAGGAACATCAGGACCAGTTCATTGGCGACCTCCCTGGCTTGCGGAAACGTGACCAGGGCAGCCGCAGCGGCAGCGACCAGCGCCAACGTGATCAGCGCCATTCGCTTGGCATAGCGAAGCAGCAGCTTCTGATGCCGCTTCACAAACAGCTCGTTGAAATACGCATAGCCTTTTTTATGACTGGTGATGGCCGTATCGGCGCTGATGGACTTGCGGTAATTCTCATCCGTGATCTTCTTCAAATTCAGCTGGACCGCAGAGGTTCCTTGACTCAACAGCACCTGATACATCGGACGATACAAACGAAACTGGCAGAGATAAGAAAAGCCATAGATGGCCAGCACCAGGCTCAATGCGGTGAACAGCGGAAAGCAAAGCACCGGCAGTACCCGCGCAAATGCCAGCGGCGCAAATGCCAGCGCCCAGCATAAGGCGATCGTGCCCCAGACTGCTTTCACCGGGCTGTTTTCATTGCGGATGATCCGCTTTCTTTCATATTTGCGCAAAGAATACCAGCCTGATATGCACTTCAGCGCGCAAGGCAGCAGCGGACAGACGATGACGCACCACCAGGGCAGGGTGCCCAGACCCGCGCAGATCCCCAAAAAGGCCGCAAAGCCGATGAAGAGCTTGAGCAGCTCATAGAGGTAGTTGCTGACGGTAAAGTTTCTGGCATCCATGCGCATCAGGATGATGGCATAGTATTTATCCCGGGTCGGATCAAACAAGCGATTATTGGATACCGCGCCGGCGATGCTCAGAAACAGCAGGATGTGCAGGAAACCGGCGGTCCATGTGTCAGGCGGCAGCAGCTGCGTGACTGGCGCCAGCACCACGATGCCCAGATATGCCCCCTTTTGCAGGAACATGCCCAGGATCTCCATCAGGATGGCAATGACACAGGCAAAGCGTTTCAGGCCGCGGCTGCGATACAAAGCCGAAGGAAGCAGGCGGCGCACCAGCGGCAGCTGCTTCAGCGAATAAATGATCGAATTGACCCGATAAGTGATCCGCAGACGATATGAGGTCGCAAATACTGAAAACATGCTCATTCCTCCCGCAGGGCATCCAGGATCTTTTCCCTGAATTCATCCTCATTCAGTCCCGCCGCGGAAACTTCCTGCAGCACGCCGTGGTTGAGGATCACGATCTCATCGCAAAGATCAAGCGCAAGCTCCATGATGTGGGTCGACAAGATCAGGATGTGATCTTCCTTCAGCGAGCGCAAAATGCCTTTCATCTCTTCCGCCACGACTACATCCAAAGAGGTCAGCGGCTCATCCAGCAACAGTACATTCGGTCTGGCAATGATGTTGATGAGCATCTGCATCTTGTTCTTCATGCCATGAGAAAAGTCTTTCAGCAGCCGGTCGCGGTCTTCCGGTTCCATGTTGATGTAGTCAAAATATTCATCGATGCTTTTTACATCCGCAATGTGCTTTTCATTGATCTCGATGAAAAACTTCAGAAATTCGCGGGCCGTCAGAAATTCCGGCACGGCCGGTGTGGAAAGCACATAGCCCACATCCTCCATCTGCAGCTCTCGCTCTGTGCCGGCCTCGCGCAGACAGAAACGGCCGGAATCCACCGGCAGATCCTGATTCAGGCAGTTGAACAGCGTGGTCTTGCCAGCGCCGTTTCGTCCCAGCAGGCCATAGATCTTTCCTTTGGGAAAGACAAAGCTGATATCCTTGAGCACTTGTTTTTCTTCAAAGTGCTTTTCCAGATGTTCGATCACTAATTCCATTGATTTATCCTCCATATCCCTTTGCGGCTATCATATCATGGTTACTTTAAATATCATACCCCCCCCCCGCCAAAAAAAGTCAACGCCTACCGCGGCGCGGGCAATCTTTTGATTCCAAGATGTGCAAGCGCATATGCGATTTCTTCTTCCTGAAAGCTTTGATGCTGAAGATAGACTCGCATCTGCGCAGATGTGCACTGTGACCAGGAATCATATATTTCTCGTGCTTTTTTCAGTGCCTCTGCTTTCCAATCTATATCACTGTGATCGACAGCGTAGTCAGCTTGAGATTCCTCAAATCCTTCGCTGATCAGCATATCTTTTAACTGTGCTTTTGAACATACCGCAAACGTATGAATGTGCTTTGCCTTGCGAAGCGCATGCGCATTCCAGTCTATCGTATCGCGCTCCATGAAAGATCGGACGAGCGTGGCTGAAAATCCTGTATTTTGAAGCATTTGCGCAAATACCGAAGCAGCCATATCGCTGCATTTTGCCTGTTCGCTGGCATAATCAGAGATGATCGTATTCCAATCCAGACGCGAAAATATCATCTCAATCTGTTCATCTTGATATCCTTCTTCCTTCATCCTGTCAAAAAGATCCTGATCAAAAAAACCGTATTCTTCGATCAAGCTTTTTGCTTCTTTCAACGCCAGCTCATCCCAATGACACGCAAACATCTCATTGATCTGTGCTTCGCTGAACCCATCCACGCGCAAAGCGTCTCTGAGCGACTGCGGCGAACAGCAAGAATTTTCCATATAGTCATGCGCTATCTGATAAGCTCGCCAGCTCCAGTCGCATTGACAATGCTCGATCACATAATCGATGACTTCTGCTTCATAATCACCTTCTAACCATCCTCTTATTTCCGCAGGGGTCAGATCCTCATCTTGCAGTAAGTCCTCAACTTCTGCCAGCGCATCTTCTCTTTCTATGTCAATATCTTCCCAGCTCAGGTTTTCCTCAAGATCATCTGCTTCCTCTTCGAGGGCGATATCTGCTTCAGATTTCTCATACGAATAGACGTGGGCATTGGCCGCCATCCAGTCAACCAGATCAATGATCTTTCTGGCCCACTCCAGCGCGAGCCGCACCCTGCCGCTGCTCATCTTTTTAGCAGAATCGATCAGATCGATCCTGGCCACCGGCTGATCGATGTCATCAAGGCTGATTACAATTTGCATCATATGGCAGACATCAACTTTCCTGATTCCTGCCACACTGCCCAGATATGCCGGAAGCGGATCCATGATGGCACCGCCAATAAGCGCTCTGCCGATCCCGCCTTTGACCTTAGTGTCCTCATCGCAAATGAATTCGATGCCGGTTATCTGATTAAAACGATAGATTTCCTCTGAATGTGATGGAATGATAAATAATCCATGTTCCTGATCTACGATCAGATAGTGCGCCGCAGAATCTGTTGCTTTGAAGATCGTTTGCAGACGTTCCCGCCGTTCCTTTTTTCTCGTGGCCGATTCGATTTTTTTCTTCACCTGAGCTGTCGTATAAGTGCGTGGATCACCAGTGATCTCCGCTTTTCTTGAACAGCTGTCACAAAGAAAACCGTCGCTGATTTCTTTTCCAGGCTGTCCGCAGATGCTGCAGGGCCCTTTTTTTCTGAACCATCCCATATATCTCACGCTCTTTCTCTTCTGCTTTCTATTGTATCACAATAAAGAAAAACGCCGCGGCATGACTTGCGCGGCTTAAAGTGAGCTCATTCTTCATCATTTCAATATTGTTCGATGCAGCCCTTGGTCTTGATGATGCGTGTTTCGATCGGTTCTTTGCCCTCACTGATCTTAAAGACCGTGATCGTAAACATCCAATCGTCTCCAAAATCATAATGAAGCGAAAACTTCTGTCCCTTATGAAGCGCAAGCTCATCCAGCGTGATATCGACCGATGGCTCATGATATCGAGGGCATGCCCGATAAGCATGGCGGCCGTACATCTGATTGTCCATGCAAAACCCATACAGATGGTCGTGATCAAAATCAAAGGCATCCAAGATGACCCAGCACAATTCCCGCAAGGTCCGAACGCCGCAGATCTCGATCGTCCGGAACACTTCCCGGCTTCTGCCGGCCGGGTAAATTTTCAATGTATATTGCCTGATCAGTTTGTTCTCTTTCGCTTTGAACTGTTCTGTCAACGAATTTGTTTCTTTGTCCATGCTTTGTTTTCCTCTTTCTCTCATCAGCGGCATAACAGCACTGTTTTCTGCTTCGCGAATTATCGCACATGCTTGCGATAAGCTTTCATCACTGTAGATCTCATAATAGTCATAGGAAGTTCTGCATCTCCCACACGGATATAAGAACCTCTTGCTTTCCCAGCTCCTGCATAATAACACGGTCTTTCTGTAACATCCACTGAAGGAATCTCTGCGCTGCAAAGCGTAACGCCCATAAATTCAGCCGAGATAAATACCGCACGGAACAGAGGCACCATCTGATTGCATTATTATGTTACCTTCTTTTGCAAGCCTTGCAGATCATATACACCGACCGGACAGAAATCTTCTTGTTTTAGCATGCCAGACCGCCATCTTGATCAGAAAAGCTGAAGAGGGTATCATACAGCCGCCTGGGGCAGCCTTTACTTCTACGTTTTGTTTTTCTGCTTTGCGTTCATAAATTGATCCATGAGATTCACTGACATAACTGTCTGGCGTAATCGCCGAGGATCTGGTCAAATTCATCGTAAGTGCAAACTCTGGCCAGACGGTCTTTGACGGGATGGCTGCCAGGCAGTCCCTTGATATACCACGTGGCATGGCCGCGCATTTCTTTCATGCCGATGTTCTCGCCTTTGAGCGCGCACAGGCGCTGTGCGTGTTCACGGGCGATCTTGAAGCGTTCTGCGATGGGGACCGGCGGCAGCTGTTCTCCTGTCTCCAGCATATGCGCGCACTGCGCGATGAGCCAGGGATCACCGAGCACGCCGCGGCCGATGGCCACGGCATCGCAGCCGGTCTCTTGAAACATTCTCTGCATATCGGCCACGCTGCGCACATCGCCGTTGCCGATGACCGGGATGCTTACTGCCTGTTTGACTTGTCGGATGATGTCCCAGTCGGCCTTTCCTTCATACATCTGTGCCCTGGTGCGGCCATGCACGCAGATGGCGGCAGCCCCCGCCTGCTCCATGCGTCTGGCCATATCTACCGCGTTGATGTGGGCACTGTCAAACCCGGCGCGGATCTTGACCGTCACTGGTTTCTCCACGGCCGCGACGACGGCCTTGACCAGCTGCTGCGCATGATCAGGCTCCTTCATGAGCGCGCTGCCCGCATGCGCCTTGATGACCTTGTTCACCGGACATCCCATATTGATGTCGATGATGTCGCAGGCGCTGTGCTGATCGAGCAGTCTGGCCGCATAGACCATCGTATCGATATCATGGCCGAAGATCTGCATGCTTACTGGATGCTCGTCTTCCATGACCTGGGTCATGTGCACCGTGCGCGCGTTGTCATAATACAGCGCTTTGTCAGAGACCATCTCAGCACAGACGAGACCGGCGCCGAAGCGGCGACAGATCCCGCGAAAAGCGATATTGGAAACACCGGCCATCGGCGCGATCACCAGACGGTTATCCAGCCGGACCTTGCCGATCTGCCATTCAATTTCGCGCATAGGCCTCGATGAATCTTTCCAGGTCGCGCAATTCTTCTTCGCTGAAGTGATAGCGCTCGTTGCAGAAATTGCAGGTGATCTCACAGCCGTGGTCTTCTTCGATCATCTTCATCCGCTCTTCCTTGCTCAGCGTCGTCAGCACGCGCTTCATGGTCGCTTTTGAGCAATGACACTTGAAGCAGATGTCCTGGGAAGAGAGGATCTTCACATCATCGAACATCTCGTGCAGGATCTCCTCGAGGGAATCTTTGTCCCTGATCAAAGTGGACATCGGCTGCAGCCTGCCGAGCACTTCCTCGCATTTACGGATATCGTCTTCGGTCGCGTCCGGCATCATCTGCACGATCAGGCCGCCGGCGGAGATGATGTGGTTGTCGGTATCGACAAGCACGCCGACGCTGACCGCCGAAGGGGTCTGCTCGCTCACGGTAAAATAGTACGCGAAATCATCACCGATCTCGCCGCTTTGCAGTTCCACGGTACCGGACCAGTTTTCCTTCATGCCCAGATCCTTGATGACTTCCAATGTGCCTTCTTTGCCGACTGCGATGCCTACGGCCAGCTTGCCGGTATCATTGTATTGATAATGCACATGCGGATCGGAGACAAAGCCGCGCACGTGTCCGTCGCAATAAGCATCGACAAGCACCGTGCCGATCGGGCCGCCGCCATTGATGCGGATGGTCAGCTGCTCTTTGTCGCTCTTGAGCATGCTTCCCATCATGGAACCAACGCTCAGTGTCCTTCCCAGGGCAGCTGCGGCCGTCGGCCACAAGTCAAAGCGCTGTCTGGCTTCCTCTACGAGCGCAGTAGAAGAACAGATGTATACGCGCACATGTTCATCGCATGCGACAGCTTTTAACAGATAGTCTTTCATATGCATTCCTCCTTGGCACAACAGCAAGAAAGAGATAATCGCGTGATTATCTCTTGGTCAGTTCTTTCAGCGCAGCTTCCATCTCTTCTTCAGAGACATCCTGCTGCGGTCCATTGTCATCCGCCTTTGGCGTTTCCTCATCCAAAGCAGCATCCTGTGCAGCTTCAGTCTTTGTTTCCGCTTCCGGCTCGGCCGTCTCCTGCGCCGTCTTGGCAGCTTCTTCTTCCGGAGAGGTCATCGTGCCATACTGCACGAGATTCTGGATCTGTTCCTTAGTGAGGGTCTCTTCCTCAAACAGCGTCTTGGCGATCAGATCGAGCAGATCGCGGTTTTCTGATAAGATGCGCTTGCAGTCTTCGTAGCACTCATCCACGATCTTGCGCACTTCCTTGTCGATCTCTGCCGCTACACCGGCTGAATAGTTGTTGCCGTTGTTGTAATCACGGCCAAGGAAGACATTGCCCTGGGGATCCGCATACTGGATCGGACCCAGTGAAGACATGCCGAATACGCGCACCATCGCTTTGGCGATCTTGGTGATCTTCTCGATATCGTTGACCGCACCAGCGCTGATCTCGCCGAATACGAGCTCTTCCGCTACCCGGCCGCCCAGCAGTCCGGTGATCTGCGCCATGTATTCCCGCTTGCGGTGGAAATACTTTTCTTCGCGCGGGGTCATCAGGTTATACCCGCCAGCGTCGCCGCGCGGGATGATCGTGACTTTCTGCACCATGTCGGCGTCCTTGAGCTTGATGCCGATCACGGCATGTCCGGCCTCATGGTAAGAGACCAGACGTTTATCGTCGTCGTTGTATTTCTTGGATTTCTTGGCCGGACCCATCATGACGCGGTCGATGGCTTCATCCAGATCATCCATGGTGATCAGCTTGCGCTTGTCACGCACGGCCAGGATAGCGCCTTCGTTCAGCACGTTTTCCAGGTCCGCGCCGGAGAAGCCCGGCGTACGCTGAGCTAAGCTTTCCAGCGAGATATCCTTGGCCAGCTTCTTATTGCGGGCATGCACGCGCAGGATGGCCTCACGCCCCTTCTTATCCGGCAGATTCACCGTGATCTGGCGGTCAAAGCGGCCGCTTCTGAGCAGTGCCGGGTCAAGCACATCAGGACGGTTTGTCGCCGCGATGATGACGATGCCTTTGTTTTCGCCCATGCCGTCCATTTCGACGAGCAGCTGGTTCAGCGTCTGTTCGCGCTCATCGTTGCCGCCGCCCATGCCGGCGCCGCGCTGACGGCCTACGGCATCAATCTCATCGATGAAGACGATGCAGGGCGCAGCCTGCTGCGCCTTCTTGAACATGTCACGCACACGGCTGGCGCCGGTACCGACGAACATCTCGACAAAGTCAGAACCGCTGATGGAGAAGAACGGCACATCCGCTTCTCCTGCCACTGCCTTTGCCAGCAAAGTCTTGCCGGTTCCCGGCGGACCGACCATGAGCAGTCCCTTCGGGATCCGCGCGCCCATGTCGGTAAATTGTTTCGGATTTTTCAGATAGTCGATGATCTCACGTACTTCTTCTTTTTCCTCGTCGCAGCCGGCCACGTCCTTGAAGCGGACCTTGACATTCGACTGGATCTTCGCCCTGGATTTGGCAAAATCAAACGCTTTGTTATTGCCGCCGGCATTCATCTTGGAAAAGAACAGGAAAAACAAGCCGACCATCAGCAGCACCGGAAGCAGGCTGACCAGGATGTTCACGAACTGGTTCTCACGGTTAGGATCGGTGACTCTAAGCGTCGCATCATCACCGCCAAGCGTCTCTGTCAGCCACTTGATGTTTTCATCCGTATTGGGGACGCTGACCGTAAAGCTGCGTGTTCCTCGGTCGGAATCATAGATTCCCTGTACGTCAATGACTGTCGTGCCCACGGAAATGGAAGCTTCCTGGATATCCATGTTTTCCGCTTCCTGCATGAATGTGGAATAATCCATATTTTCCGTCCGGCTGTCATTGCTGAAGATGATCAGTGAGGCCAGGATTATGATCACCAATGCGTAAGGCAGGTAATTCATCCATTTTTTCATTTTCTTCAAACCTCCTCTGCGCTGCAGTAGTTATCTGTTTTCGTACACCTGTGGCTTCAGCACCCCGATATAGGGCAGATTGCGATATTTCTGGTCATAATCCAGACCATATCCCACCACAAATTCGTTGGGGATCTCAAAGCCGACGTAATCGGCCTGGATCTCGATCACCCGGCGTGAAGGTTTGTCCAGCAGTGAAACGATCTTCACCTCCGCCGCGCCTTTATGCAGCAGCAGCTTCTTCACTTCTTTCAGCGTCCGTCCGGTGTCTACGATATCCTCCACCAGCAGGATCGATTCGCCCTTGACCGATTTGTCCAGATCCTTGTTGATCTTCACATCTCCTACAGATTCTGCGCCGTCATAGCTGGAGACATCCATGAAATCGATCTCGATGTCCAGATCGATGTGTTTCATGATCTCTGCGAGAAAGGGAACGCTTCCCTTCAGCAATCCCACGACGACAGGTGTGATGCCCGCGCTGCGATAGTCTTGCGTAATGGCTGCGCCAAGCTCTTTGCTTCGTGTTATGATTTCTTCTTCTGTTACCAGAATTCGTTCTATTACGTCATTCATTCTATAATCCTCCCAGCACGGAACAACAATCATTGTAACATAAATACAGTGGGATTGGCAGAAAAATGTGCAATATCACAGCCGATTTGCGGCACGAAGATCACATCGCCGCGCGCGTTTTCCATGACCGGCCATGCTTTGCGCTGCGCCATGGGGATATGCCGGTCGATGAACCAGCGATGGATCCGCTTGCGGCCGATGCGCAGCCGGATAAGATCGCCTTCCCGCACATTGCGCACCCGCAAGGGAAAGTCATCCGCAGTAAGCGTCACGCCCTCGATGACCCGTCCGCTTGACGCGAAACGGAAATAAGGCGTTGAGGCCCCATAAAGCGCCTGCACAGAATCATAGACATAGCAATAGCCGCACGTTTCTATTCTGGCCACGCTCAGCCTGGTATATTCCCGGTTCAGCTGCCATTCTTGATCAAGCCTGCGGCTCCATTGCGGACGGCCGCTATGCAGCTGTCTGCACAGATCCTGAAGCGCGGCGGCCGAAAGCGCGATCTGGCAGCGTTCCAGGATCCACTGCTGCAAGAGCCATCCCGGGTCATCCTGCGCAAGCAATGGGCCGATCTCATGGTCCCATGTGCGAAGGAACTGCGCCGCCCGCTCACGGCGCGCTTGCAGCCGCGCGTTGTCGACGCTGATCTGTTCGAGCAGCCAGCTTCGCTGCGCCGCATCCAAGGGCGCGATGAGATGATGCCGCACCCGGTTGCGCTGATAGTCATCTGCAGCATTGGACTCATCATCCCCGAATGCGATCCCGGCTGACAAACAATACGCGCGCAGCTGGGCCCGCGTGTGATCCAGCAGCGGGCGGATCACACGCACTCCATGCAGCACGGTATCCGCCTGCAGGCCATAGTGCTGCGGGACGCTGCCGCGCTGTTTCTGCATCACATAGGTTTCCAGCACATCATCCTGCTGATGCGCGACGAGCACGCCGCTGAGCGAATAGCGCTGGCAAAGCGACGCAAAGAACGCATAGCGCTCCCGGCGCGCCTCTGCCTGGAAGTTCTTTCCCGCGCGGTTTTCGGCCCGCAGGCAATGAAACGGGATGCCATGGATATGGCAGTATGCTTCGCAAAGACGCTGATCGCGCATCGCGCTTTCCCGCTTATGGTAATTGACATGTGCAGCATGAAGCCGGATCCCGCTGCTGCGACAGATATCAAGCATCGCCATGGAGTCCGCTCCGCCGCTTACTGCGGCCAGCCAGACCCCTTTTTTCAGCTGTTCCATTTTTTCCATGGAAGTATTATAGTACAGCGTGATCGTTTAAGCAATCTTGTTGCATGGCAATAAAAAAGGTGCCTGGCAGCCATGCTGCCTTCACACCTCATGTCTTTCCACCTTTAATATGGCAACCGTCGAATCATCTTCCCGCTGCCGGCATCGCAGCCTGTGCAGCAATTCCTCAAGCTCTCCGCGCGCATCTTTTCCTTCCTGTCTGGCTCGTGCCCATTCCACGATCTCCTGGGGATGGATGCCATCGCTGAACATGATGAGCGCATCGCCTTCCTGCAGCTGCAGCCGGAAGCAGTCCGGCTGGATCTCCTCTACGATGCCGATAGGCAGCGATCTGCCATGCAGGCGGATCAGCTCATGGCCGCGCAGCAGCAGCGTGGGGCAGGCCGCCGATTTCACCAGATAAGCGCTGCCCTTATGCGTATCGACACAGACAGCGTCCAAGGTCGCGTACGTATCGCTGTGCACCAGCTGATTGATGGTGCGTACCGCGCGAGATGGATCCATGCCGCTGACGATCATCCGCTGAAAGATGCCGCTGACTAGCGAAGAGCTCTCGGCGGCCTTGCACCCATTGCCCATCCCATCCGAGATCGTGCAAAGCGTGTAGGAGCCATAGCGAAACAGCGAACATGTGTCGCCATTCTCCCCTTTGGCGGCCGCAATGCTCTCACAGGCGCCATCGACCTTCAGCTTCGGCGCGGACGTAGCGACAAAGCGTGTGGACCGGCAAAGCCATCTGCTGTCTGCCATGTGTGTGAGCCGAAAGCTGCAATGAAACAGCGTGCCCAGCAAAGGCAGCAGCGTGCTCTCCATCTCTTTCGCGCTGACGCGGCCGATCTCACCTTCGACCTGAACCTCTCCTTCAAACAAGCTGCTGATGTTCAGCGAATGCACCTCGAACTGATAGCCTTCCAGGATCTCACGCAGATGCTTTTCATCCATCTGCTCATGGTCATCGAACAGCTCTCTGGACAGCTGTTCCACTCCTTCTGCCATCTGAAACAGCAATGCCGCGTCCTCATGAGCGTGCTGGCGGTAAAACTGTGCCATCGAATGGAAGATGCCGGAGAAATTCTGCAAGCGGCGGCGCAGCTGCTGTTTCTCATCTTGTCCCTGCATCGAATGGGCCAGCGGCCGTTTGCGCGCCTGAAATAGATGGATGAGGAAAAAGGTCAGGATGCATGCGGCGGCCGCGGCCAGTTCCTGCCAGTCCGGATGCTGCAAGACAACGATGACCAGATAAAGCAGCGCCTTGCTCTCGAAACGGATCGGACCGGCACGAAACAGCAGCAGGCCCAGCGCGCTCAGCAGCGGAAAATGCGGTTCGCATACCCGCATCATCAGCAGCAGCGTCAGCGCGGCATGGGGCGAGCATGCTGAGACAGCCGCCAGGGAAGCCGCCACGGCAGCGATCAGCTCCTGTTCTGGAAAAAGCTGACCGCAGAATAAATAAAGGGAAACGATCAGCGTCCCTTTCCATACATCATTGTTCCACCATGCATTGCGGATCCACGCGTCTTTCTCATACTGCTCTCCATACAGAACGATCAGCAGCATCATCATCGCGATGATCTGCGCGGCATCCTGCATCTGGATGACAAAAGGAAACTGCATGGCGATATTGATCAGCGTCAGCCACAGCGACAAGCGGTGCGCTGAGCGGACACATTGCACCAGCAAGAAAAAGATCAGAATGCCAAGCAAGGTCAGATAAGCCGTGGACACTGAAAGCGCGCCGAGAAAGAGGACGTGGGAAAACAGAAAGAACAGGAGCGCTCGGCGGTTATGCAGATATCCATAAGTAAGGAAGGGAAACAGCATCAGATACTGAAAGCGCAGCGGCAGGAATGCGCAGAACACGCCGGCGCACAGATACACGATGATCTCCAGATTCATGTGAAGGCCCACGGCGGGATCCTTCATCGCTGTCTTTTCCACAGCATCACCTCTTGTACTTTATTGTAAGAAGCGCGGCATTCGAAGGCTGTCGGAATATGCGGGTATTCTTTATCCGATCACCTGACGCATGCGGGCACGGATCTTCTGGAAGAGCGGGCCGCTGCGGTCGATATGCGCTTTCACATCGATGATGCGGGCCGTATTGATAAACTTACAGTCATTGAGAAATAGCGTCGACTGCTTATTGAGCCCATCGATATGCGGCATCCGCATCAGATGACGCTTGCCCCGGGGATTATCGTGCTCATCATATGCCTGCTGCGCGGCGCTCGGATTGCCGCTCATCGGGATGACGAACGCCTTGCCATGAAACAGCTTCATGATGATGCCGAAGTGCTGAAAGCCGATCTCACACTGATAGGCGTCAGCGCCGAAATCGATGAAGCAGATATCGCCGACCCGCACCTCGACCCCCAGCGACGTACAGGAATACAGATGCTGGCGTTCCTCCAGATTGGCCTCAGAGATCAGCCGCTCTGCCTGCTCCTTCTGATTCATCGTGCTGAAGCTGCGGGAGCGCTGACGCAGGAAAGACTCCATGATGCCCTGCATCTCCTGGATCTGAAGCTCACTGCCGTTTTTGATCCGCGTGTATAATGTTCTTACATCCATCAAGATTCCTCCTTTTCATCTCCCTTATACGCAAGATGCATTCGAAATCCCTAATCACCACTAACAGTATTTCCGCAGATCGCGCTTCCCATACAAAAAAAGCATGCGCTCACATGCTTTGATGTGGATATAAGATCCCTTTCTCACGCAGCGCTTCTTTCATCTGCGCAAACGCGTTCTCATCCGGATAACGGATCGTATGCAGATGGACGCCATGCGTCAGCTGGCTGAGCGGCTCGCTTGCGCGGATGCTTTCCAGGAAACGATCGACATCATAGCGGGAAGACAGGTGCAGCTGTCCCACCAGCTCCCCATAGATCGGATGCTCGACGATGACATCCACTGCCGTGCAGCCATAATCCACGATGGTATACAGCTCCTCCTGCAGCTGTGCGCGGCCGTGAACGACCGCGATCTTCTTTTCCAGAGGATGTGCCTTTTCCTCCAGCATATATCCTCGCGGTGTAGCGACGATGTCTATGCCTCTGGCTCGCAGCAATGCCACATCGCCGACGATGATCTGCCGGGACACATGAAACATAGCTGCCAAGGCGCTGGCTGACAACGGTTTCTCGCTCGCTCTGATCGCTTCTATGATCTTCTCTCTGCGCTCCATCTCATCACCTCATGACTGTATTATAGCAGATTCTGCCCGGAAACCGCCAGCAGCGACATCGCGTCGGCCAGCACGAGCCATGGGGCGAGCGGCAGTCGGCTGCCGGCCTTGCAGCGTTTGCTTATCAGTGCCATGGCGGCGTACAGACCGCCCAGAAGCAAGGAAAGCCGCAGCCAGCGCAGGAAGGCCGTTCCTCTCAATATGGCGCAGATCAGACAGAGCTTGATGTCACCGGCGCCGAAACACGGTTTCCACAGCCGGTTCATCGCCAGCATGATGAACGCGGGCAAGGCAGCCAGGAGCATCTGCGGCAGCGGCGGCTGACCGCCCGCAAGCAGGCCTGCCATGAGCAAGGAGACGCTGAGCAGATCGGGAATGATGAGATGACAACAGTCGATCCGCGCGATGGCCGCTAAGATCAACAGCTGAACATAGCGCATGCATGCGCTGCGCAGATCCGGCGCACAAAAGGACAATGCCCAGATGCCAAAGACCACGAACACCAGTTTGAGCGGATGAAGCGCTGCGCGGTAATGACGCAGCAGCGCACGTAAGGCATAGATGCCGCAAAGCAACGAGATCATCGTCATCCCTCCTTGCCTTGCACATACGCCCGGCTGGCTGAAATGCCCTAAAAAAACATGCACATCCTCTGGACATGCATGCTGCGCATCAATAAAACGTCGTGATGTCTGTCACTGCCTTGCGCTGCGGCTTTTGCGGATCGATGTCACGATAGCCGACGCTGATGACGCTGACGATCGTTTCTGATTCATCGATATTCAGCAGCCGGCGGATCGCGTCGACGTCACGAATGCCCATGATCAGGGTGCTCAATCCCAGCTCCTCGGCCTTCAGCAGCAGATTCATGTTCTGCAGGCCAAGGTCATAGCAGCCCCAGCCATTGCCCAGCTCATTGCTCGCTTCGCCGCTCTTTTCAAAGCCGCTGCGGTCCTTGACAAAGGTCGTAACGATCAGTACCGGAGCGTCATGTGTGTTTTCCGCGTTGAAACGCGCCAGCCCCTGCTCCTTGAGCTGATCCAGCAGCGGCTGCGACATCACCACATGATAACGCCCGGTCTGGGAGTTTTTCCAGGTCGGCGCCTGCTGCGCCGCGATGATCATCTGTGTGATCTGTTCCTTGCTCACCGGCCGGGCCTGATAGCGGCGGATGCTGCGCCGCTGTTCAAGCAATGCATCAAATTCCATGTCCATGCACCTCCATGTCCTCAGTATAAAACGAATCCGTGCAAAAAGAAAGCATTTCACGATCCGGCAGCGCTGGGTTCAGCGCGCATCTCGCCTTTGGTGACCGGCTGATTCCAGCGATATCCGATGTTATGCACGGTCTCGATACAGCTGCCTTCGTCTTTCAGCGCCTTCTTGAGATTGCTCACATGCACATTCAGCGTGTTCTGCTCCATGATGACGCCACGCTCTTCCCACAGAAAATTGCAGATCGCGTCACGAAGCACGACAGTCTGTGCGTTTTCCACCAGCAGCCGCAAGATGCGAAACTGCATCTTGGTCAGCGCGATGTTCTCGCCTTTGCGCCAGACGCTCATCCGGCTGAAATCGATCTCCAGGCTGCCGGTCATCACCCGGTTTGGCAGCCGGGTGTTCTGCCATTGCTGACGGCGCATGACCGCATGCACCCGCGCCATCAGGCTTTCGATCGTGAAGGGCTTGCTGACATAGGCGTCTCCGCCGATCTCATAGCCTCTGATCTGTTCCGGCTCTCCGACCGCGCTGGTCAGAAAGATGACCGGGGTGCGCTCATACTCCCGGATCTCCCGGCACAGATCAAAACCGCTCCCGTCCTTGAGAAACACATCGATCAGATACAGATCGAAGCATCGTGTCTGAATCAGCTGCCAGGCCCTGTGATATGAGCCGGCAGCGGTCAAAGTGATGTCGTATCTTTTCAAGGCCATTGCCAGACTCTTCGCCATTTCTTCATCATCTTCCACATAAAGCACTTGCAGCTGCTTTTCCGACATTTTTTCATCCTCCTGTCATGAAAAACGAACCATCATCTTAAGAATGATGCCGCTTCCTTTCTTCCTGTAATACAGAATAGAACACAAATCTTAAGATTCTCTAAAGAAACAAGCGGAATTTTAACAAAATGCCAGATTAGCGGAAATAACGCTGAATGTTCATTTCAGCGCATCAGGACGCATAATGCATCGCATCCACGCTCCAGCCTTCCAGCACTTTGGCATAGTCAGCCGCATAAGCTCTGGCCGCTGGCAGGTCGTGATCCAGGTAATTGCCGCATTCTCGGCTATGCTGCGCGCCGGGAACAGGTCCTTCAAATGAACGGATGAATGCCAGGGCATCCTGGACCAGCGCGAGCGCGTCCGCATGCGTCATGGTATCCCTCGTCAGCAGATAAAAGCCGGTACGGCAGCCCATCGGACCGGCATACACGATTGCGTCGCTCCAGCGGGAATTGCGCACATAGGTCGCCAGCAGATGCTCGAAGGTATGCAATCCGGCATTTTCCAGATAAGGTCCCTGATTGGGCACCACCATGCGCAGATCATAGGTGATCACGTCACCGTCGATGCGGGAGATATACATTCCTTTTTGCAGCACGTCATGATTGACGCAGAAACTCTTGATCATCTTCATTGTCTTTTCCTCCTGATATACAAAAAGACATCCATCCGCTGGGGTGAATGTCCTTTTAGTTGCTATTTCTGATCTTCCATCGCTTCAGCATAGGTGCGGCGCTCCGGACTCAGGTTGTCGACATAGTAACGGATGGTCAGGGTGCCGGCACATTTGCTGCGGCTTTTCGGTTCGACGATGAAGCCATCCCCTTCCAGCATCTTGGCGAGCATTGCCTTGCAGCATACGTTCAGATTTTTCACGCCCGGTTCACATTCATTCATGAATTCTTTGGCATTCACTTCGATATACAGCCATAATTTATCGTGTGCTTCACATTTCATGGCCTGCAGACGGTCACAGTATTGTTCGATGCTCCATTTCTCCATTCCAAAACACTCCTTTACGTTTTGACAATCAAAACACCTGCATTATAGCACGTTTCTCAGCATATGACAAATCGGCGCTCAATACGCCAGGATCTCCACGCCATGCTCGGTAATGAGCACGGTATGCTCCCATTGCGCGCTGAGGCTGCCGTCTGCCGTGTAGGCGGTCCAGCCATTATCCGCGTCGATATACAATTCCCAGCCGCCGGCATTGATCATCGGTTCTACCGTGATCACCATGCCTGGCGCCAGCACCATACCTGTCCCTCTGCGCCCGATGTGAGGAACGATGGGATCCTCATGGAAGCCATTGCCTACGCCATGGCCGGCAAAGTCGCGAACCACGGTATAGCCATTGTGATGCGCGTGTTCCATGATGGCCGCGCCGATATCACCGACATGCCCCCATGGCCGAATAGCGTCGATGCCGATCTGCAGACACTCCTTCGTCACTTCGACCAGCCGTCTTGCTTCCTCGCTCACCGCGCCGATCATGAACATGCGCGATGCGTCCGCATAATGTCCCTTATAGATCGTCGTGACATCGACATTGACGATGTCGCCTTCCTGCAGCACGATCGCAGGATCAGGAATGCCATGGCAGACCTCATCATTGACAGAAGTGCAGACGCTCTTGGGGAACCCTTCATAATTGAGCGGGGCAGGAATGCCGCCGTGGCGCACCGTATATTCATGCACGATCGTGTTGATCTCCTCTGTCGTCATGCCGGCATGGATGCGCTGGGCGACCTCATCCAGCACACCGTTGTTGATGGCCGCCGCTTTGCGGATCAGCCGGATATCTTCCGGGCTCTTGATCAGCGTGCGTTCCGGCATCGCATGCCCTTCCAGCTTCATGACATTATAGCGGTCATCCCACTTCTCATGGCACTGTTTGTACTTTTTGCCGCTGCCGCACCAGCAGCGTGAATTTCTCTGCATATTCATCCGTCATCACCTTTGCCATCTCATTATAACACAATTCGCGGCGAAATTCGTTGGATACAGCGCTTTGGCAAATAAAAAAGCCGTGTCTTTACACACGGCTGCCGCAGGATGAAATGAAAAAGTTGATATTAGGGATAGAGGTCCATCCTGCGGCAAGTTTACCCAACAGGTCGCTGCCTCTCAGAATGCAGTAACTGCCGACAGCTCTCTGTTGTTGGTATTATTTTATCATGAAAACCGAAGATCAGTGTGGATTTTATGTGAAAAAAGTCAAATTATTACAGATTGATGTAAACAAACAACATCCGATTCTTGCCACTGAGGTCTTTGAGCACTTCGATGCGAGCCTGCGGGAAATAAGAAGCGGCCAGCGCAGAAAGCCGTTCTCCCTGGTCATAGCCCATTTCAAACGCCATCATGGCACGTTCCTTCAGGATGAGATGCGCGCGCGCAAAGATGCGGCGATAGAAATGCAGCCCATCCTCTCCGCCAAACAATGCCACATGCGGTTCATAATCGACCACGCTGTGCTCCATCTGCTCATGCGCGGGAATATAGGGCGGGTTAGAGATGAGGATATCCGCGCGGATGCCTTTTTCGATGAATGGCTCTGCCATGTCTCCGATCAGGAAATCTACATTGGCATCAAGATCAAGCGCGTTTTGTCTGGCCACGCGGATGGCTGCCTCGCTGATATCGCTTGCCGTGACATGGATGCTGGGTTCCTCTTTGGCCAGCGCGATGGCGATGGCGCCGCTGCCTGTGCCGATATCGACGGCCTCTGCGGGCTGTCCGCCAAAGTGTTCATCATATCCGGCAAGGATGTTGGCCACCAGCTCCTCCGTTTCCGGACGCGGGATCAGCACATCCTCATTGACGGTGAAACGATAGCCGTAAAACCACTCGAAGCCGAGCACATGGCCAAGCGGTTCACCTTTTTCCATGCGGCAGATCCCTTCCTCAAAGCGTGCCAGCAGTTCGGGATCGACCGGCTCGTCGTATTCCATGTACAGGTTATGTGCCTCCATGTTGGCCAGCTCCAGCATGAGCAGCTGCGCGGCCTGCTCGCCCTGTCCCGCTTCATACAGCCGCTGGCGTGCCTGCTGCAGGACCTTGCGGTAAGTCGCCATCACTGCTGCCCCGCCAGCTTGGCCTGCTGATCCGCGGCAGTCAGCGCGTCGAGGATATCATCCAGCTTGCCCTCCATGACGCGGTCAAGCTGCTGGATGGTGAAGCCGATGCGATGATCGGTCACCCGGTTCTGCGGATAATTGTACGTACGGATCTTTTCGGCGCGATCCCCCGTACCGATCTTAGAGCGGCGCTCCATGCCCTGTTCTTCTTCCAGCTTGCGCTGATGCTCTTCATAGACACGGGAGCGGATCGTCATCAGGGCCGTGGCACGGTTCTCGTGCTGAGAGCGTCCATCCTGACACTTGACCACGATGCCGGTCGGCTTATGGATGATGCGCACGGCCGAATCGGTCTTGTTGATGTGCTGTCCGCCGGCGCCGCTGGAACGCATCGTTTCGATCTCCAGATCGTTCATATCGATCTCAAAATCTTCCGGCTCGACCTCTGGAGTGACCAAGACGGTCGCCGTGGAGGTATGGATGCGTCCCTGGCTTTCGGTCTTCGGCACACGCTGTACCCGGTGGCTGCCAGATTCGAACTTCAGGCGTCCGTAGACCCCATCCCCGCTGATCTTGCATGAGACGAGCGAAAAGCCGCCGGCATCGCTCTCATCCATTTCGATCGTCTCTACGCGCCAGCCTTTGGACTCGGCATATTTGGAATACATACGGAACAGATCGCCCGCAAAGATATTTCCTTCATCGCCGCCTGCGGCTCCCCGCACCTCAAGGAAGGCATTATGAGAATCATTGGGATCCTTGGGGATGAGCAGAAGCTCCAGCTTCTGCAGCAATTCTTCCTGCTTCGGCTCCAGCTCTTCGATCTCCATCCTGGCCATTTCCCGCATTTCCTTGTCTTCTTCATGAAGCAATGTCTTTGCTTCTTCCAGCGCTTCTGCGGTCTTCCGATATTCTGTATACGTCTCCACCACCTGGGTCAGCTCTGCCTGCTCACGGCCCAGCTTGGCCAGCTGTCTGCTGTCTGAGGCAACTTCAGGCATCATCATCAGATCTGTGATCTCATGATAACGGTTCACCATGCCCTCCAGACGTTCGATCATCACGCTCATGATTCCATCCTCCTTACTTTCAAAACAAGCCTATATAATATACCATGTCTGCCATTATAAGGAAAGAGCTTTATGCGTTCTGGGCAATGAGCGCCTCGATCAATTCCAGGCTTCCCTCTTTTTCCCAGCTGGGCACGATATGATCTGCCGCTGCGCGGCAGGCTGCGCTGCCATTCTCCAGCGTAACGCCCAGCGCGCTGCGGCGGATCATCTGCACGTCGCTGCCGCTATCTCCGATCGCCGCCGCGCTGTCATATGAGCGGCCACAAAGCCGCAGTACGGCTTCCACCGCCGCGTCTTTGCTGCAGCCCTGCGGGGTGATATCGATGACCGTGTCCGTGCTGCGGATGACCTGATAAGCGCCGATCGCTTTGATCCGCCGCGAAAGCTCATCCGCTGTCTCATCCAGATGCTTAGCGGATGCGGAGACCGAACATTTCCACACCGTCTCCTTCAGATGATCGCGCGGATGGAACGTGAGCAGATAATCCACCTCGCAGTTGGCATGATCCAGAGCGAAGCCCTCGCTGAAACCGCTGGCGATCATGCCGCCAGGCTGGGCAATGGCAAAGTCTGCCTTCAGCTTCACGCACTCTTCCCACATGCGCAGGCTGTCTTCCGCGCTGATCGCGTGGACGAACAAAGTTTTCTGCGCTTTCACATCATAAGCAAGCGTGCCATTCTGCGCGATGACATAGCCGCCGAAGCGGTCCATGCCGATCTGTCTGGCCACCGGGATCACGCCTTGGAATACCCGCGCGGAAGCGAGGATGACCATCACGCCGCTTTCCTGAAGGCGGAGCAATCCGCCGGCTATGCTATCGCTTACCTGGATCCCGCCGCCCGGCATCATCAATGTGCCATCGAGATCGCAGATCAGCGTCTTGATCTTCGTCCTGATCTCCATCTGATCCTTCCTTTCATAATTTGCTGCGGTATGCGCGCGGGCTTTCCTGATAGAAACGCCGGAATACTTTATTGAAATACAGCTGATCTTTCATGCCCACTGCTTCCGCGATATCTTTGATCTTCAGATGCGGCAGCTCCATCAGCTTTGCCGCGTGATCCATCTTTTTGCGGTTGATGTACTGCATCAGATTCTCTCCGGTCTGTTTCTTGAAGATCCTGGAGATGTGGATCGGCGTGCGCTGCACGCTTTCCGCGATCTGATCCAGCGTGATCTTCTCTGCCAGATGCATATCCACATATTGAATGATGTCCTGCACGGTCCGGGAATAGGTCCCGCCTGCATAATTGATAGACCAGGCTTCCGCATCTTTCATGATCTCGCTGAAGTCCTCTTGCAGCTGCGTCATTGTCTCGGTCCGTTCGAAAACTTTTTGCATGCGTCCCAGCATGAGCGAGCGTTTCCCGCCGGTATGCGCCAGCAGCTGCTGATCTACCGCATACACGATAGAGCGGCAATAGTATACGACGTCCATGGGATCGATCTGCTGCTCCTTCATCTCTTTCAGCATCGTCGTGATCAGTTCACGGCAATTGGTGAAATCAGAAGCCCCGGCAAGCTTCACGAATGTCTCTTTATACCGGATGCTGGAAAAATCAAGGGAGCGGAAACGGATCTCATCACGTTTCATCACGCAGCCATCGCCATAATAAAACCGGTCATAATGATGTTTGGCGTATCCGATATACGTATTGATGAAGTCCTGCACGCCCTCGCACGGTGAGGAAATGCTCAGGGAGACCGTGAGCGGCAAGGCGCTTTTGAAGCGTTCGCTCAACAGCTTCCCGCAGCGCACCGCCTCATCATCTTCCATCTGACCGGTAATGATCACGCCAGAATGGGACTTGGAAAACAGCAAAGTGTATGGGCAGTATTCCTGCATGACGGAATCGATCACCTGGGCCAATTCCCTTTTCAATCTGCGGCGGTCATTGAACAGACCGCTCGCAAAGGTCTTCTGCACATTGTCCATGCGGAAGCAAAGCAGGCGGTATCGGCCTTGCAGGATCGCCAGTTCTCGATGCTGCAGCAAAGGTATCAAGGCGGCACGATCCACTGTCTCCCCATCGCGGATGAGACCAAGCTGGCGTTCCAGCTCTGCTCTCCATCCTTCCCCTTTTATCGTTGTATCTTTGCTATCCAGGATCATCTCGATGTTTTCGATGAGCCGTTCAGCGCAAGATGCGTCGCGTTCAAGATAATCCATACAGCCGCTGCGCCATGCGCTGCGCACTGTATCCATATCGTGTTCATTGGAACAGATGATCACGTGACATCCGGGACTGCATGCCTTCAGATGTCTCAGCAAAGAGATCCCATCCCCGCTGCGCAGCCCGACATCCGTAATGATGAGATCATGCCGATATTCACAGAAGTGCTCCATGGCCTGTGCCTCACTGTCACAATAGGAAATGATATCAAACTGGTACTTCTGCCAAGGAATCAGATCCCGATACATCGAATACATCTGTTTGTGCTTATCCACGATCATGACGCTGTACATTAATTCTGCTCCTTTCTTCTTTGCCTCACATATGAGAATATTAGCACATCCAAATCATGATTACCACAAATTGCGCCAAACATGTCTTGTTCCGGCCAATATCTTCCAAAATCAGGATCTTTCCGATGAATCTCCGTTTCAATCCATCCGAAAATGATGCTATACTATAAAAGGGACCCGTGCGCGAAATGCCGGGTAAAGCAGCTTTGCCGTATCATACGCGCATCCTGCGCACCAGGACTCCAGGAAGAACGGCATGATCCTGGCCGGTCGATCATGTCTTTTCTGCAAGTCAGATCCGCTGCGGCAAAATGTCATCCAACCTTTTGCCATAAGTGATCATAGATCAGATACGGCTGATGATGACCGGCTGGAAAGGATATGTTTCATCGTGATCTGTTGGATGGCTCACGCTGAAACTTAGAGGTATTTATGAACGCTAACCCATTGAAGCAGATTATTGCAAAACAGAAAGCAGGAGAAGCCGTCGGCATTTATTCAGCCTGCAGCGCCAACAGCTACGTGATCGAAGCAGCCATTGAATGCGCAAAACGCGACAACTCATGTGTGCTGATCGAAGCGACTGCCAACCAGGTCGACCAGAACGGAGGATATACTGGCATGAAGCCGGCAGATTTCCGTGATTTCGTTTATGGCATTGCCGCAAAAGTAGGATTCCCTACGGAGCGCATCTTCCTGGGCGGTGATCATCTTGGCCCGCTGACATTCGCTTCAAAGCCAGAAGCAGAAGCGATGGCAGACGCGCGTGAGCTCGTCCGCTGCTATGTCGCTGCCGGATTTACCAAGATCCATATCGATACCAGCATGAAGGTCGCTGATGATGATCCGAATGTCCGTCTCAGCGATGAGACGATCTCCCGCCGCGGCGCAGAACTGGCTCGTGTCTGCGAAGATACGTATCAGGAGCTGCTCAAGCATGATCCCAACGCGATCCGTCCGGTCTACATCGTAGGCAGCGAAGTGCCGATCCCTGGCGGTGCGCAAGATCCGAATGCCGGCATGCAGGTCACACGCGTAGAAGATTTCAAGGCAACGGTCGCTGCCTTTGAAAAAGCATTCAAAGAAGCAGGACTGGAAGAGACATGGAAGGATGTCATCGCCTGTGTCGTTCAACCTGGCGTAGAGGAAAAAGACGCAGGATGCACCGAGTATGACCGCGCTAAGGCCGCCGAGCTGATGGCAAGCATCAAAGAGTTCCCGAATCTCGTATTCGAAGGACATTCCACGGACTATCAGACAAAATACAAACTGAAAGAGCTCGTGGAAGACGGCGTCGGCATCCTTAAGGTCGGCCCTGGCCTGACTTACGCGATGCGTGAAGCGCTGTTTGCCCTGTCCTATATGGAAGAGATGATCATGCACGGAAAAGAAGACGAGCAGTCTCATTTCATCAATGTATTGGAGAAGGCAATGCTCGCTGAGCCGAAGAACTGGCAGAAGCATTACCACGGAAATGAGGATGAGCTGTGGTTCAAGCGCAAGTTCTCCTTCTCTGACCGCAGCCGTTACTATATGCCAGTTCCGGAAGTAAATGCCGCAAAAGAAAAGCTGATCGCTAACCTGCGCAAATATGGCATTTCACTGGCAGTCCTCTCTCAGTTCATGCCGATCCAGTATACGAAGGTACGTGAAGGCATGCTGGAAAATGATCCGGAAGTGCTTATCAAGGACCGCATCAAGAATACCATCGACGAATATTTGTTTGCATCTCATCAGGAAAAACTGTTTTGATGATCGTTCAGGCTGCCCGCGGGCAGCCTTTTTTAGTTGGTTTCTCTCTGAAATATGTTATAATAAAAAAGATTCTGACGTTCAGCGCAGGATCAGATTCAACACTGTGTTCAGCACAGTCATGGAGGAAACAATGAAAAAAATCAGAAAAGCAATCATACCGGCTGCCGGCTTTGGTACGCGCTTTCTGCCAGCCACCAAGGCGGTTCCCAAAGAAATGCTTCCGATCGTGGATAAGCCGACCATACAGTACATCGTCGAAGAGGCAGTGAACAGCGGCATCGAAGAGATCCTGCTGATCACCAACTGCTATAAAAGCTGCATAGAGAATCATTTTGACACCAGTTTTGAGCTGGAAAAAAAGCTTGAACAAAGCAATGATATGGAACACTTGGAAATGGTGCGAGAAATTGCTTCCATGGCCAATGTTTACAGTGTGAGACAGAAAAACCCGCGTGGTCTCGGACATGCGGTGCTTTGCGCCAAGTCTTTCGTCGGCAATGAGCCTTTTGCCATCCTGCTCGGCGATGACATCGTCGTCAATCCAGAGGGACCGACCGCCACGCAGCAGCTCATCAGCATCTATGATCAGAAGAGTGCCAGCGTCGTGGGCGTACAGAGCGTCGCGGATGAGAATGTCCATAAATACGGCATCATCGATCCTAAAGAAAAGCTCAGCGAACGTCTCAGCCATGTCGCAGGGTTCGTAGAAAAACCGCGCAAAGAAGACGCACCCAGCAACTTTGCCATCCTTGGCCGTTATATCCTCACGCCGGAGATCTTCGAGCTGCTGGAAACGCAGGTGCCTGGCAAAGGCAATGAGATCCAGCTGACCGATGCCATCGATCGTCTGGCCAAGAAAGAAGATGTCTATGCCTATGAGTTCGCAGGCAATCGCTACGATGTTGGAGATAAGAAAGGATTCCTGCAGGCACAGATCGATTTTGCGCTGGCCAGGGAAGACCTGCGCGAGACAATGATCGAGATCATCCGCAATACCGGTATCCACTAGCAGCTTCGGCTGCTTTTTTTATTCAAGTACAAAAAAAAGGAGATCAAGATGATCTCCAGGGAAGACCTGGCAGCGTGCTGT
>ERZ1643246.154-NODE-154-length-89170-cov-44.525602_pt1 | contig 89170 bp, 64 predicted proteins | sample MGYA00579265_ERZ1643246 | MGnify/ENA primary metagenome ERZ1643246 (study PRJEB29033, sample SAMEA4952261) | chicken gut metagenome | biome: Broiler Chicken; feature: Gastrointestinal Tract; material: Caecum | place: Ireland | collected 2018 | study: Broiler...
ATAGTGGGCTGCTGTCTATCAATTCTTATGTGTTACTTTATGGCACATGAGCATTGGCGCCGGGATTATCATTTCCATAACCTTCCATCAGATTGATGACTCCCCATACACCTAAGCCGGCTCCGATTGCAACCACAAGTGTCTGTAAAATATTAACTGCACTGGTAAAAAAGCTCATATATCATCTAATAAAAGCACCTTTTTCTCAGCCTGTCAGCGCTTTTGTCTCTCCTTTCCCCATTATTCAGGCCATCATTTTCTCCTCCATAGGACCGGAGGCCCTCTCATCTGTGTTTCCATCAATTCCTCCATTAAAAAAACCGTTCTTTTCGAACGGTCCGGCGATGCTTTCTTTCTCTGAGTCTGCCTATTCTTTTGTCTTCTCCGGATTAACATCCAGCGGCAGAAAAGACATATGCGTTGCCAGTTCTGCCATTTCATCTGCATACAAAAAAGTGCTGAGCATTACTGTATCATGTGCATACTTATCATCACACCTGGAACGCATCTTTCTGATCAGTTCCCGAAAAGACTCTTCACACTCTCTGATCATAATTCTGGAAGCAATCTCTTCCAGATGATTGATATACGGGGCATAATCGCTGTACACAGAACAGAAATTAAAGACAAAAAGACTTCCGTACCTTCCTGATCTGTTTTTTGCTTCAATCCACACTGCTGTATTCCTCCTTTTCTGCCGCCTCAGCCTCTTCCGGCGACACTTCGTATTCGTATAGTTCAAACTCCTGATCCAGAGGCAGAACCAGTTTATGTTCAAGATAGTCTTCCACATGGAACTCATTCTTTTTATTAAAGTCAGACAGCTCCTTGTAGTGCTTGTGCCTGGTGATATCATATTTGTCACTGTAAAAAGGCCTTACACCTCTAAGCTGCAGGATACATTTATTTCCATCCATCACAGCCAGCTCATCCCGGCTCATCAATTCTTTTCCGGTTTTCTGGTAATTTAGTCCATAAGACCGGCTCTGTCCTCTGGTGTCCGAGGTATTATAAAGATCGATCGTTTCTTTCCCCAGAGTTTCCGAGATTTCTTTCAGGGTAGAGCTTTCTTTTCCGCCGAGAAACAACATGGTGTCGCAGTTGCCGAGAATTGTTTCGGCAGCGTCTTTATAGATCGTTTTCAACTGACTCTGTGACTGGAGGATAATTGATGCAGAGATTTCCCTGCTTCGGATCGTAGCAATAAGCTTGTCAAATTTAGGAATCTGCCCGATATTGCTGAACTCATCCAGCAAAAGCCGTACATGATAAGGAAGCCTGCCCCCGTAAACATCATCCGCTTTGTCACACAACAGATTAAAAAGCTGTGTGTACATGATTGCCACAATAAAATTAAAGGTATCATCCGTGTCAGAAATAATGACAAACATGGCGGTCTTTCTGTCTCCCAGCTTGTCCAGTTCCAGTTCATCGTAACTGGTAAGTTCCCGTAGCTCGGCAATATCGAAAGGAGCTAACCTGGCGCCGCAGGAAATCAGAATGGACTTCGCTGTCTTTCCGGCAGCCAGCTTATATTTCCGGTACTGCCTTACGGCAAAATGTTCAGGATTTTCTGCTTCCAGTTCCTCAAACAGTTCATCCACTGCATTTTTAAAATCTTCATCCTCTTCCCGTGTCTCACTGGCATTGATAAATTCCAGCAATGTAGAAAAATTCTGTTCTTCTTCCGGAGCCTCATACCAGATATATCCGATCAGGGCCGTATACAAAAGCCTCTCTGCTTTGACCCAGAAATCCTCTGTTGCTTTTTCTCCTTCTCCCTTTGTATTCGCAATGATCGTATTCACCAGCTTCAGGACATCCTTCTCCGAGCGGATATAGTGGAATGGATTAAAGTGCATGGATTTACTGAAATTAATGGTGTTCAGCACCTTGATCTGATATCCGTGGTTCACCAGCATCCGACCGCATTCCACGATGATCGTGCCTTTGGGGTCTGTAACTACATAGGAAACATGGTCTGTCATCTGCATCAGCTGTGGCTTCACATAGAACCGGGTCTTTCCTGATCCGGAGCCTCCGATCACGATAACATTTTTGTTTCTGGCATATTTTGGAAGTTTTGGCCGGCTGTTCATGGTCAGCCTTTCTGTCTGGGTCAGGATGATATTATTTTCAAATACAGGATCCATAAAAGGCTCAATGTCTTTTGCCGTACCCCAGCGGGCTGATCCATACTCCTCCCCTTGCCGGAACTTCTTTGCATTCTTCCCCCGATAGACGACTATGAGCTTTAAAAGTATAGCCGCAGCTGCCCCCGCCAACAGATCATATAAGTAAAGGCTGGGGAGCCAGGATACAAACGCCAGTTTAAAATTCGATAACATCACGCCCATACGTATGAGCCAACTATCTCCCGTACAATGACGGAAAAGCCACGCTCCCTTATCCACAATATAAAAGCAGATCACATAAGGAAAATTCAAAAGGAGCAGTTTCTTTATCTGTATGTTTTTCATCGCTCCTGCCCTCTGTCTTTCTGCCTGGTCTTTACACGTTCCCGATGCTTTGCTGTCCTCTGAATAGCTTTCAGTAACTTCTTCCTGATGGAAGGTTTCCTGGATTTCTTCATCGCAACACCGGCATACTCCCGAAAGGCTGCAGTCATCACATCCACGTCCTTTGCACGGAAGAACACCATATATTTGGGCGGAGAAACGCTGTTATCTCTTTTCAGGCTATAGTCAATACCATATTTTCTAGCAACCCGATCAAACGAATGGATATTCTGATCCGTTATCAGAATGTTTGACAGCTGGGCTCCTTTTGCCATCAACTGTTTCACCGTCTGTTTCCCATGAGGCACTTTCTTCTGCTGATGTTTTTGTTCTTTTACTCTTCCTTTCTCCTGGGCCCTGCCTCTTTTTGCAGCCTGTCTTACCTGTACCTTATTCTGCTTCGCACGGTCTCTGTCGTTCAAATACTTCCGCAGCGCCGCTTTCAGCACTCTTGCTGTCATCCTGGTACACTGAACACACAGACTGATTGTTTTCTCATTTACTTCATCCTGCAAATTTTCACCTCGCTTTCCGAAAATTCATTTCCCGATATAAAGCTGCAATACAGTAACCGATGCACGGCATATGCTTTCCATAGGGACAGCCTTTACAGCGTCCCGGCTCGCGGGGCAATTCTCTTTTTTTGATTTCTGAAGCCAGATAATGACACTGTTTTTCCTTACATCCACCTTTTCCCCACCAGTAACAATATCTGCAGGACCATGGTTTGTCCTTCTGATACTTCTGCCCCGGTATTGCCGCTTTCGGATCGATCACTAATTTCTTATTTCCCATAATCCTGTATCCTTTTCTGTTCCATAAAAGGGCGCCCACATATTTCAGTGAACGCCCGTTTCCAACTGCTTATTTCCTTTTTCTTCTTAAAATAACTGCTGCGACAGATCCGCAAAGCCCCAGACCAAGCAATGCAGACCATAGCAGAATGTTTGTATGGTCTCCAGTCTGCGGAGCATCCACGGATGTGGTGTCCTGAGGCGTCTCCGCTGTTTCTTCCGGCTCTGCCTCATCTTTCATGGTAACTTTCTGGATCTCACCGGTATCCTTCACCTCAAACGCTACATCCTCCGCAATCAGATATCCTTCCGGTGCGGATTCTTCATGAAGTGTGTACTTTCCGATCGGCAGCATCTCGATATAGTGCGGTTCCTCCGTAGAAGTCCAGCTCTCCACGACCTCCCCATTCTCGTCCAGGATGGTCAGCTCTGCTCCCGGCAGTTCCTCTCCGGCAACATCCGTTTTAGAAATCTCCACCTTTGTCACATCGTCCTTCATTTCGATCTTCTGGACTTCGGCAGTGTCCTCCACGGTAAACCGGATACTCTCTGCAGTCACATATCCCAGAGCCGGAATCACTTCCGTCATCGTGTAGGTCTGACCGACCACCAGCTCTTTTATGATGTGTGGCTCTTTGCCGGATACCCATTCATCCACAACTTCTCCGTTTTCATCCGTTACCGTCAGCTTTGCTCCCTCAATCTCCTCCCCGGTAGTCAGAGATGTTTTCGTAAATTCAAAGACTGTCGGTTCATCCTCAAAGGTAAATTCATAGGAAACTGTCGCTTTTTCGGAAGATTCCGCTGTAAAGGTAAACTCCTGCACCTCATCTGTGGTAGCAAATCCCGGAGCCGGAGAAGTCTCTTTCACGGTATAGGAAAATCCGATGGGCAGATCCGCCTCAAAGGTCAGTTTTCCATCCTCGCCGGTTGTCTTTTCCTCGATTACGGTTCCCGCTTCCAGGATCACATCTCCGTTTTTATTGATAATGTCCTCTTTTGCGGAAAGAGCAAACACGGCGCCCTCAAGCACACGGTCAGTGTCCTTTTCTTTCTTCAGAACACAGACTTCCACTTTTTGGCGGTTATTCTGCCAGTCTCCAGACCAGGTGACTTCCGCTGTGTCCTGATCCACATAGGTCAGATCAATCTCCCGGATCTCCCCGTCCAGCACATAGCCTTCCGCCGTCTCTTTTTCTTTCACATAGTATCTTCCAAGCGGAAGATCTGAGAGCTTCGCAATGCCTGTCTCATCTGTGGTGATCGTGGCGATCAGCTCATCCTTTTTGTAATAATCCTCACTTTCGCTGTCTGCCGCCTGGATGTCCTCCAGAGCGTATACCTCAAAGGTTACATCTTTCAGAGCGCCGGTAATATACTCAAAGAGGTGGCTGATCCAGCCGCCAATGGTATCGACCAGTGTCACATCCTCCAGAAACTCGCCTTTCTTGTTGATGATCAGCGTTCCTGTCGGAACATCATCTTTCATTTCCACTTTCTGGATCTGGGCAGTATCTTCCACGGTAAAGGTGATTTCTTCTGCTTTCAGATAGCCATAGGGAGCCAGTTCTTCCCGGAGTGTATAAGTCTCGCCCACCGTCAGCCGTTCAATCAGATGTTCCTCTCCTTTTACGGAAACCCAACTGTCTACGATATTTCCGTCTTTATCCAGGACTGTCAGTTTTGCGCCTTCCAGCTCCACGCCGGTTGTGAGATCCGTCTTTTTCACGGAAATCTTTGTCGGCTCATTTTCATATTCAGAGGCCAGTTCCACCACTGGGATCTCCTGCCCCTGGTACTCTGCAATCACTTCTACAACTTTATCGGAAGAAACATATCCGTCCGGAGCCGCTTCTTCTCTGATATAGTAATGTCCAAAGGGAAGGTCATTCATAAATACCGCTTTCCCGTTTTCATCAGACAATGCCTTGCTGATCAGCGTGTCCGCTTTCACAAGTACCTCGCCATGCGCCAGAATATCCTCTTTGGCATATAATCCAAACACAGCGCCTTCCACTTCCGCCTGTGTTTCAGCATCCTTTTTCACTACGGATACTTCCACTTTCTGCCGGTCATTCTGGAATACAGCTTCCTGCTCGATCACAGGTGTCTCCTGATCCTTATAGGTAAAGGTCACTGTCTGTGCTTCCTCATTCAGCACGAAACCTTCCGGGGCGTTCACTTCCACGATCTTATAACTTCCAAGCGGCAGATCAGAAAGAAATGCTTGCCCGTTTTCATCCGTAGTCACAGTTCCCACCAGCTCGCCGGCAGCGTATTCTAAAATACGGTTCCCCTCTGTGTCTTTCTGGAAATCAGCCGTATAAATGTCCTCCGCAGCGGTAACCTCAAAGACTGCGTCTGCTAAGTTCTCTGTCTTATAGACAAAATCCTTGCTGAAACCGTCCAGCACTTCGCCCTGCTTTACGATCTTTAGCTGTCCTTTGACCGGATGATTCTCATAGACCACTTCAATGATCACATCCCCGGAAACACTGTCCACCTGGTAAGCGGTATCGGAATCCACGGCAATCTCATAGTAATTCTCATTCAGCGTATATCCGTAAGGCGCTGTGACTTCCTCAATCCGGTAATGCCCGATTGCAAGATTCTGCGGCAGGATCAGATAGCCTTCCTCGTCCGTAAAGAAAGAGGTATGAACCTCCGTTGTCGGATAAGTCGTCACCTGCTCAACGTATTCTTTATTGTCCAGGTCATAGATCCGGAACTCCGTGCCTTCCTGCAGTACCGGCTTTTTCGTCTCTTCATCCTGCTTGATGATTTTCAGCTTCGCTTCAAATTCTTCGTCCAGAAGCACCCGCCATACCTGGGGCGTGTTCGGACTATGCTCCGAGATCCGCACGATAAAATCATCCACCGGCTTGTAATTATGGGGCGTGGTTGTCTCACGGACAAGGTAGGTACCATAAGGAAGGGCAATGCTGCAGGCATGGCCTTTCTCGTCCGTAAATATCTCTGTTGCTCCATTCTCCCCGATCACCACCGGTTCTGCGGAATCGAAATCATAGCTGCCATCTTCTTTTACCGTCAAATCTGAAAGCAGATAAGCCGTAAATCCGGCGCCGGAAAGCAGGTCAGCGTCCGTCTCCCCGTTATTGGCCGCTTTGATGATCTCAAAGGGCTGCTTCTTTACCTGTTCCAGTGAAACGCACTCCCGCTCCACGGTTGCTGTCAGATCTCCTTCATAGCTGCACATCAGGTCATGTTCCTGCTCATCTGCCAGATACCCGACCGGAGGCGTGATCTCTTTTATAAAATACTCCCCAAGATAAAGATTCTCTGCAGACGCTTCCCCGTTCTCATCCGTGGTCAGCGTTGCCACCCTGTCACCGGCTTTATAGATCACGCCGGTTGCCCCGTCCGGATGGACAATATCCTCACGGGCATACAGGCCATACACCGCATTTTCCAGCGTGGCGTCTCCCTGTGGAGCTACCTGGTTCGTCTCTGCGTCTTTTTTCTGCAAGCGAATTGTGGCGTTTACTCTCTCATTGGTAAAGGTATGGGTAAATGTCACTTTCGCTTCGCTGTCATTGGTATAAGAGAACGTAAAGGAATATACATCTGCTTGGTTCCGCACATAACCTTCCGGAGCCTGGATTTCTTTCACATCATAGGAAAATCCTATTGGCAGGTCTGCCGTAAATACGGCTTTTCCATTCTCTCCAGTCACCGCTTTCTCAATCAGCGTTCCCTTAGATACCACAACACTTCCATCTGCATTTTTAATTTCGCTTCCCGCATACAGGCCAAACACGCCGCCATCCAGAGGATTTAAGGTGTCCTTGTCCTTTTTCAGCACGGAAACTTCCGCTTTCTGCCGGTCATTGACAAAGGTACTCTCGCTGAATACCGTCTCCACGTTCTGTCCGGCATAGGACAGCGTGACTGTCTTTTCCTCCCCGGCATTATAAAAATTCTCCGGAGCCTGCACTTCTTTAATGGTGTAGGTCCCAAGGTGAAGATTTTTCAACACGGTGGCTCCATTGGAATCTGTTGTCAGGTTCGCTTTTACCAAATCCCCTTTACTGTAGACTTTTGCGCCGTAGGCAGTTATAATATCCGCTCCCGCATAAACGTTATAGACAGCGCCCTCCTGCCTGCGGTTCTCATAGCGGAAGGTGACGCCATCTTCTGTCACATCCGCACCGGTCAATACCTGTCCATCCTTATAGATTGTAAGTTCTCCCATCTGCTCCTGATCCGGAACAGTAACGGAAGTTGTCTCATTCGCCACAAGGTTTACGTTATAAGCAGACACATTGATCCGGTAACCAGATGGAGCTGTGATCTCTTTCAGGTACACCGTATCCTGAGTCTTTACAATCTCTGCTACAGCAGATCCATTCTGGTCCGTAGCCGGCATTTCTGTAATCAGTTCTGAACAGTCCTTATCACTGTATATGCCAAACACTGCTCCGGATAATTTTGCGTTCTCATGATTGGAGTCCACTTTGATGACCTCTACCTTTGCCAGTTCCAGCCATTTCACCGAAAAACTTACATACTTTTCATCCTCTACGCCCTCGCCGAATACAAGGGCAAGATCCTGATGCTCACTCCCGGTTGTGATCTTATAGGCAGAGTAGTCTTTTGTAATACTTCCCTGCATCTTTGCCGACCACGATCCGGACACGTCTTTTGTCTGGGTGAGCGGTGCGGTCAGATAAAACTTTGTACCTCCGGAAATCGTGACATCCGCTCCAGCAGCGCTGACACTGCCTGTACTGATGTTATGAAGTTTCACCCCATCCGGCAGGTTCATAGTGATTGTCTGCTGACTGGATGCATTAAACGTAATATCTTCTGTTCTCTGCTGGTCGCCATCAACATATGCAGTCACTTCCGCATTAGAGAAGGACATTTCTACATCCGGAATATCCGGCTGTCTCACTGCATAATGATACAGTTCCATAGCCAGAGCCTCTCCTGTGCTGTTGGTTCCATAAAACGCATCGCTGCTCCCATTTGCATATGACGCCGCCAGATGCGTTACAATAAACCGTTTCCCCGCAGAAAAATCCTGATGGTAATTATTAAAGAAATATGCTGATCCCGCTGCTTCTGTTCCATAATAGCAGACCTTTGCCAGTTCTTTATTCCCTTCCAGCTTTGTGATCTGATATGTGCCGCTTCCCGGTCCCGGTTTGGACGGCTGTACGCAATATGCTGTTGCCGTTACATTTCCAAAAGACACAGTAAATGGAGAGGTCAAATAGGAACCAAGTCCATAGTCTGCATAGTAGTACCACGATCCCTGGGTAATAGTGACTGTCTGGGAAGCTCTGGCCGCCCGTGTCATCGGGGCCTTAGCTGTAAAAGTTACACTTTCTCCCTGATCAAGACCCTGAATGTCTACGCCCTGTTCCTCTGCCTGAATGAGAACTTCTCCCAGAGACAGACCGGTTTCCTCATCTACGATTTTCTGTCCTTCCGTACTTTCAATCGCTTCATCCAATGCTTCCTCAGAAAGCATATCGCCCTTGTCCGGTACATCCTCTGCTTCTGTCTGACCTACCTGATCTGATTCCGTGTCTGATAGCTCCTCTTCACTGTCAGAAGTTTCTCCATTCCCTGAGTCATCATCAGAAGAACTGTCTGTGTTGGCTGTACTTTCTGCTTCCGTCTGTACCTCTTTTACAAGGATGTTCCTGCTGATCTGATAGACCGGATGGCCGGTTGTCTGCGGTTCCACATAATAGACCGCCTGGTAGGTATCCTCATGATCTGTACTAAAGGAATTTCCACTCTCATTCTCTGCATCATGGAACGTCACTTTTACCTTACTGTCATCCGGGATCTCAATCCCGGAAAAATCAGAAGTAATATCAAAGGAAGAACCAACCGTAATCTCATAATCGTTTGCTGTAACGACCTCGTCCGGATCCAGCTGATCTTTGATCTCCTCATAATAAGGGATCTTCTCAGATGCCGGTTCCGCAGCATAGGCAACTGCAGGAGATAATGCCGTGGACAGAAAAGAAATCAGCGCCAGACATCCTGATACCACTCTCTTTGCCATTCTTTTTCTTTTCATCTTCTTAAATCCTTTCTGAAATTTCATTTTTACAGTAACTTTTTTTCATTCGATTTATATTCTGATCGTGCCTTTCATCTCCTCCCTTCCAATATATTTGCACTGCCTGGGACAGTCGGCTTTTATAAATGCCTGGATAACAGTACAAAAATATGGCGGTATCTATTCCTTTGGAAACAAACACCGCCACACTGTTTCTACTGTCATCATCTTTATGAATCAGACAATTATTTTTGATTTAAGATTTGAGCATTTTCCTGTTTTCTTTCTCAGATCCGTTCCTGTCCCGGGTTCCAATATTTCCGGAACGTTTTCTCTGACAAGACACGCAAGATGCATATTCAGGTCAGGTATCACTCTGAGCAGGGTATTCACTTATCAAGGTGCCTGAGAGTTTTTAACCCCCTCACCTTTCAGAAGTGACCTATACCCTTTTACAAGGTGAACCTAAAAATTTTTTAATTATTTCTTTCCTGATGCACATATTCAGATAAAATTTTTAACACCCGTCTGATCATATCTGAAACACTCTGCTGCGATACACCGAAATGATCTGCAATATCCTGCTGTCTCCACTGCTCAAAATAAAAAAGATAGACAATATCCCTCTGACGTTCATTGAGTTTTTCCATCATTCTTTTGATAAGATCATCTTTGGCCATACTTTCCAGAATATCTTCTTCATCATTTCCTATCTCACCGCACTCCTCGACCAGACGGTCATACGAACATACCTTATGATTAGATTTAATTCTTTCCTGATTTCGTTCCAGCCGGTCTTCCGCTTCCATGATCAAACGGACATACCAGTTTTCATTATCAAAAAATGAAGACTCATATATTTGAGCGGCATCCTTTACAGACTCATAACCATAAGTCCCACAATCTTCAATAGAGAAGACGGTATAATGCTTTCCTGCCCGGTAAAGAACAAATCCATTCGCATACACGCTGATTGCTGTTTCCCGTGAAAGAATTTCCTTTACGATCACTTCTTCTCCAGATTCCATTAGTTGTCTCGCAGTGGGAACCCTCCCGTTGCTCTCTGTAAGATTTACCATTTTTCTTAACTCTTTTAATGTCATCATATGGACCACCTTTCTGCCTTGCGGCTGCGGGTGATCCTGGGTACAGATTTTGCTTCAATTACGTTTTTGTAAATTCAGGCACTACAATAAGCCCTGGACTCACCCGTTTTTTTTGAACGGGAGCCCAAGGCTCCAGATTACTTTTCCCTCTACTAATAGGAACAGGGAAAATGTAATTTACAGGAAAAAATTTAAAATTTAATACTTTTTTTCTCCAATAGAATCACCTCCGTAATATCTCTCTGCCAATAGAATGACTGATCTATTTTCTGATTTCTTTTTCTGGACAAAAAAACCCGGCAAAACACATACAGTGTCTCGTAAACACATGATCACCTTTAGATCTTGTGTTACACCTGTAAATGTTTTGCCGGGCTCTTAGTGATTCCAGTCAGGTTCAGCTCCTTGACAAACTCTTGATATCTGCCGCTGTCTTGATGGTTCCAGCCAAATTCACAGCCTGAACAGATATCTCATCCTATTTAATTTTTCTTACCGGATCCAGTCCTGAAACTCTGCGCATAAACCCTCATTCTGGCTTTCAGCTGCTCATCTCTGATGATCATAGGCCGGACAGATACGATATCATCCTTTACCAATACTTCCAGTGTGCTCTTACATTTTTTACAATCCACCTCCGAATCACATTGGGAACTCTTCTCAAGAAAAGCTCCGCATACAGGGCAGTGAACGTGCCATTTATAATTATCTGATCCCATAGGTTCCTCCTTCAAGCAATAAGAATTTCATTTATTACTCAACGGATCAAAGGGAAATCAAATCCGCCTGATGAGCTTCATGCCGCCCATTCCGAATAGCGCCAAAGCTGCGCGGACGTACATGATATCACAATTACAGATTTGCTTTGTAAATCTGCTGCATTCGCAGGACGTCTTTTCCGGCTCCCACTCACCGGCAGGCTCATCCTGTTTCCTGCAATCTTTAACATGGTGTCTCTAGCATTTCAAAACAGTCTCCGGACAGATCATAGAGATCCTGGATCTTTATTTCTGCATCTCCTATCCGCAGATGGATCATCGGATCATAAAAATCAACGATCCCCTCTGCCGTACGATGCTGCCCAGTTCCCGGATACATCCTGCTTTCCTGATAATATACTGCCCGGATGTTCATACCCGGCTTCAGTAATTTCAGTTTCATATCCAGTTCATTTTTCTTTTCATCCGGTAAAATTCTTTTTGGCTCATAAATTATCTCCTTTTCCTTTACACTCTCTTCAAAACCTTTTAATGCCGCAAAAGGAGCAAACTGCTTTGCCCGCCGTTCCACGGCCATTGGATATCTTTTCGACAGAGGTCTTGGTAAATATAAGATCTTCTGATATGCCGCCGTCAACATCAAATCATCTCCCCTATTTTCTGTGGCCGCCGATCTGATTATTGCGTTCCCTGTATGTAGAGCAGTCTAACAGGTTTGCTCCCCGCATGATCGCATTTTTCCCATAACGCCTTTTCACCTCCAGCACAGCTTTCTGCAGATTTTTTTCTTTTTCCTGTGAATATGGATCCGAAAACAGATCGTATTGAATATAACTCTCAGGAACAACTTTATTCGCGCAGATCTCAATCCGCCTGATTCCTGTATGTCGGTCTGTAATCTGCCTGTACAGATTTTCTACTGCACAGATAATCCTTTTGGAGCTATTAGTAGCATCCGGAAATTTCGCTGTTCCCCTGGATGGCTCCAGTCCATAACGGTGGTCATATGCGATCCACAGCGTCACAGAATTTGTAACAAGCCCCTTTTGTACAAGATCCAGAACCAGTACGTCCGTCATTTCTTTCGCAACAACGACTGCCTCTTCATACCCATAATTTCGCATCAGTACCTGTCCGTTAGATAAGCTGTGGTCTTCTGTATGATAATTCTTGATATCTCTCATCCTGCAGGACTCACATCCCCAGGCATGATCGATCAGAAGCTCCGCATCAATGCCGAATATCTTAAAGAGAAGATCTTCTGAGGTAATCGATGCAAGAGCGATATCACCCATCGTATGGATCCCATATCCAGAAAGTTTCTTCTCTGTCCTGGATCCGATCATCCAGAAATCACGGAGGGGCTGATGATCCCAGAGTTTTTCCCGATAGGAAATCTCATTCAGAATGCCGATATGGTCATCCACATGTTTTGCTACGATATCCATTGCAATCTTAGCAAGATAGAGATTTGTTCCCACCCCGGCAGTAGCCGTAATTCCAGTTTCATCCATCACTGCTCTCATCAATTCCACTGCCATCTCTTTTGGTGTCATATGATATAGATGAAGATATTCCGTGACGTCAATAAAACATTCATCCACACTGTACACATGGATATCTTCCCGGGAAACATACCTGAGATAAATGCTGTAAATCTTTGCGGAGTAATCCAGATAGAGCTGCATTCTCGGCATAGCAGTGATATACTCGATGTTTTTCGGGATTTCATGGATCCTGCACCGGTTCTTTACCCCAAGGCTTTTCATTGCCGGAGTAATAGCAAGACATATCGTGGATTTGGACCGTGTCGGATCTGCCACAACCAGGTTTGTTTTAAATGGATCCAGCCCTCTTTCCGAACATTCAACGGAAGCATAAAAAGATTTCAGATCAATACATATATAATAATTCTGACGTTCCATGCTGCCCTTCCTTTCCTATCGGCAATATTCCCAATTGCCTCTTTCTGGTTTTCTGATTGATCTTATATATTTCCTGTCATATCAAAATCGGCAATCTATCCGGTTTTTATTGACAAAACAGGAAATATTGTTTATATTATAGGCAAGTAGTTGCCGTCTTGCTATGGTTTACATTATAGGCAATTGATATCCCATTGTCAAGAGGAAAGATATATAAACAGGTAAGTGTTTTCCTCTTTTGCTCGGGAAGTACACTTTACCCCCAGAATAACCGCTTAGAAAAGAGGTATTGTTATGACTTTCGGTGAAAAAATCAGAAATTTGAGAAAATCAAAGAACATGAATCAAACCCAGCTGGCAAATTCCATAGGCGTTTCCCTTCGTACTATTCGCGGATGGGAAGCAGAAGGGCGCTATCCAAAGCAGCATGATCTTTATCAGAAACTTGCTGACACGCTTGGATGCGATGTTTCATATCTGATGACAGAAGAAGAATCATTCATTACAGAAGCTGCTGAACAGTATGGTTCCAGAGGAGCACGGCAGGCCCAGCAGATCCTAGAACAGGCTGCCGCCATGTTCGCCGGCGGAGAACTGACAGATGAAGATAAAACAGCTTTTATGGACGAGATCCAGACGCTGTATCTGGATTCTAAAAAGAGAGCAAAAAAATTCACTCCAAAAAAATATTTACCGAAGGAGAGCACTCAGGAATAGGCTGTCCGTTTTTTGGGACACACTATTTGATATTGTTATAGATGTAAAAATGTCAACGCTATATTTCTCCAGACATTTTATTTGCATAATGTGGGGTGATTCATTTGGGAAATGATTATATATACAAGAAGACAGAACATCTTGTCCGGAAATTTAAGACCCGCGATCCAATTGAAATATTGAAAGGACTTAATGTCATCGTTGGAGAGTCGTCAAATTATCGGAAGCTCAAAGGATACTGTTTTATGAGCTGCCAGACCATCTATGTGATGCTCAGCAGTTTTCTTTTAGAAGAGGAAAAAAGGATCGTAGCCGCCCATGAACTGGGGCATGTTATCCTTCACCGGACACAGCTTAAAATGGCGCCTATGTCTGACAACAGACTTTACAATATGATTAACGAGACCGAATATCAGGCGAACCTTTTCGCCGCTGATCTCCTGATTGAGGATCAGGATGTAGCGGAACTGTCAAAAAACGAAGATCTGGATTACTTCAGCTTCTGCAGTTCTCTCTATGCGACACCGGAGCTGATGAGTTTCAAACTTTACAGCTTGATGAAAAGAGGACAGGCATATCATATGCCGATGGAGATCAACAGTGGGTTTTTGGCGAAATAGTAATAAAAGCTACCAGTTTTTAGCGACCAGTAGCTTTTTATTATTATGGCTTTCTATATCTCGTTTTTGTAATTGAATTTATAAAAACTCGCTGCTTTTTGTCTTGCTGATATAATTTTGTGAATTGTAGGTCTGCATCCCATTTGTCGACTGCCATTTTGTATGAGGGTAAATTCCTTTTCTGTGCTTTAAAAAATTGTAAATACGATATGATTTGCGAAGCACTGAGGATTTTTTCATCCATAATGTTAGCAAGAATTGTTTGCCTCTGAATATCCGTCAATCCAACTTTTGCTTGTACGTTATAGCCATTTTGCATTAGAACGGATTCACCCTTAATGTCAGCGAACCCATTTATACCAGATTTATAAAACTCTTCTTTTTCAATCATTTTACAAAGAAGAATTCCTTTATTAAATACTCTATCATATTCACTTCTCAATAAAAAATAGCAGCAACATTCTTTACAATATGATGCTGTAACTTTTTCTTCTGTAATGGAACCATCAGGTCTTAGGACTTGGATAATTCCCAGAACTTCTTCTAAATGATGCTTATCAGAAATACATCTAAACACATTTGTTCTAACCACAAAATCTTTTGATGTAATACGATGCACATTTTTAGGAATTTCTCTTTTCTTTTCCTTTTGACGCTTAGTGTCCTCATATTGAATATCTTTAAGAATTTTCCTATACAAAATTTCATATTCTTTGTTTTTATGTGGAACACTGTTATTCCTGCCATCCACGTCTAAAGAGAAATGCACCTTCCATTTATTAAACTCAATCTTACTCCCTATAACTGAAAATACACATTCTTTTCCGTTATAAGACGTAACAAAATCTTGTTCAATATACTGACTTGATTTATTCCATCGTCTTTTCTTCCAGTGCAGTACATTCTTTTGAGATTGTTTTATAAGATCATCCAACAGACTATAGTCATTTTTGCGTTTTGTAAATTCTGCAAAAGCAGCAATATATTCTTTTTTTTGAGCTTTAGAAAACTTTTTCAATTTAGGTCTGTAGTTTTCTAAAAACTTAATTATATTGCCATCTATCTCATAAATGCGCATCTTACGCACTTGATAATATGCTTCTTTGTTTTCTAGGAAAAGTGTTAATATATCTTTATTTTCAGTAATGATGAAATCTGTTAAATGACTTATTTTTATCGGTTCATTCATCACACTTTGATAAATGATTTGCAAATACTTATCATACTTTTCTAAATAATACTCCTTGGGCATTATTTTCCCACTTGAATATTTTTTCAAGAACTCTTTAATGGTTTCAGCTATCTCAAATTTATCTGACTTCAAAAGCGTTTTATAAACATTTCTATCCTCAATAAAAACATCCAGAATATCCATATCGATCTCATCGATAATCTTGTCAGATAACGTGAGAATTGTCTTTTTTTCACCATTTGTAGTTGTAGCCTCAATCAACTTAGAATGAATTTCTTGTTTTATAAGATATGCCGAGCCTCTTGTATGATATCTCTCCTTTATTTCACCAAAGAATTTACCTTTAACTTTAAAACTCTCTAAAAATTCAACCAAATATGGTGAAACGTCAATATATGGGGATTGAACTATTTTATAATAAAAATCTTTATCCAGTAGATAAACATCTAAAATATCTATATCTATATTAGGTATAAGCGCGTTAGAAAAATTATTTATACATATTGTCATTTTCCCTTTTTCTACCGGGAATTGTTTCATTTTTTCAATTAAATGTTGTTTATACGCTATAAGTTCCCGATTCTTTTCATTTTTAAAATATTTTTCATAGCCCTTTATACATTCTAATCTTTCTTGAACATAGTTTTTTTGAGGTGAGGCTGAATATTCCTCCAAATAATTTAGAATATATTTTGAGATTTTGTAATTATCAGAATGTACTATTTCCTGATACTTGCGTCTATCTGTCAAAAAAATATGTACAAGATCTTCTTTTCCATTAACCTTGGTTATCAAGCTACTTATAACAACCGCATCTGCATTTCCCATATATCCAAAATCCTCTGAAATATTCTTACTATTTAAGCCAACTTAGATATTTGCCGCCACCATCTACTTATAAAACAGTACACTCGTGTCGCACATCATGAGTACTATATTATAACCTTATTTTACGCTAATAATATTCGCCTAGCAATACGAAACTATAGCAGTGACAAATGTTGCTTGTGTAAAAGGCTCCTGATTTGCAATGAATCCGGAGCCTTTTAATCATCTACGAATTAAGAATATGTATAGCATCGTGGAATCCCTGAATGTATGTCACTTTCCCATGTATCCTGATTTTATTATCCAGTTTTTCCAATAGTTCCTGCACAATATCAGAGTCTCCATCATAAGACAATACCGTTTTTAATTTTTTTGTGCTTTCTATAATATCATGTTCTGCTTTCTGATATTCTTTATCTTTCATCAAGGTCTCTTGTAAATAGGTTGCTTCCTGCATCTTATAAAATTTACTTATAAGATTTTCATTCTCATTTCCCATCGTCATATTGCATCTTTTCAAATCTTTCTCGCACCTGAGATTAGTCACCACATCAAGGACGAGAAGCACGCCTAACTGCAATCCGATTTCTGTATACACACTTGCTGTCTCACTGGAAAGCTCATTAGATAAATCCAGCAATTCTGATGTAGGATTGGAATCATATTTTCTTACTGCTTCCTCAAATTTATTATACAACTCATCCAGTCTCTCCTCATAATCCCTCGTATCCTCGTCTGGTCCCAGCCCAAACAGCAGAAAATCTACAACGCTTCGTATTGTTGCTTTCTCGAATATTTTATGTATATATGGCATAGTATCTCCTTTCACCAAGACAAAAGTCTGTCTGCTATACGCCCTCTCAGCATATCCACAGCCACTTCAATAAAGCAGCCAAAGAACAAAATCAAAAATGCCGCTATCTCAATGCATAAGAGCACTGTCACCTGTATCCAGTCCTGATAACACACTATTGTTCCGATTATCAGAAGAATCAGAAGAAAGCTGAAAATCCCTTTGACAAAACCGTACAAGTTTACCGTCAGCTTAATACAGAGACTGATCAACAGAAGTATAATCCAAACGGGCAGTAATATCAGTTTCTCTATCAGTTTTATAATAATCATTGTTCTGATTTCTCCCTTCTCTTGTCAGGCAAACTGCGGCATATCGTGATTTACCTCTGCCTGGTAGTAGCCATCAATCGTGGCAGGTGCATTGAATAAGGCCGCAAGCATATATTTCTTAATGTTTTTTACCTTTGACGTATTTTTCTTCAGACACTCAATCACATACTCGATATGTGAATATTCCAGCTTTAAAAATTTGCTTTTCACCAGTTCTGCCGGATACCAATTGCTCGCAATCAGGATTTCTTGATTCTGGCACAATACTGTCTCCAGTATCAGTTCATAGATTCCCTGGATCAGATCTTTATCAAGGGGATGACTGATAGTCAATCCATCATAGTCGATATTCTCTTTGATCTGCTCTTCATATGCCTGCATAATCGCCAGACGATCATCTGATCGCACATCAGCAGATCTGATTTGATCTGATTCATTATCATTCTCTTTATTATAACTCAAATTATTATAATTAGAGTTTGATTTGCAAACTTCTTGAAGTTTATTTTCAGGACTTCTTGAAGTTTGATTTTGGGACTTCTTGAAGTTTATTTTACAAACTTCTGTGTCATCCCCTTTTTCATCAGTAGTTTGTATTGTAAACTTCTGTGATTCAATCTGAGGGGTTATAACATCTCTATCAGGGATTACGAATGATTTGACATAGATAATATTTGTCTTTCCAAATCCCTGCCGTTTCTTTTCAATCAGTCCGATCCCTTTTTCCTGATCCAGCTCTTGTAAGGACTTAACAGCTTTATTTCTTCCACAGTTCAGCAACTCCATAATATCCTCAATGGAAAAATAGATATACGCCCGGTTCTGTTCATCAAACCACTGATTTTTAATAGATAATGACATTCTGTCCAGCATCAATCCATAAAGGATTTTCGCATCACTGGAAAGATTTTTAAAATATTCATCCTGAAATAACGCCTTCGGTATTCGATAAAAACTGTACTGATCGGCCTGCGTGCCGTAAAAATAATCAAATGATACTTTTTGTTCCATACACATCCTCCTCTCATCTGTATTCTGTGAAGTTTGATTTTGGCACTTCTGGCCTTTATCATCACAATTTCTTTCATCAGTATTCTTACTCTGTCTGCAATTCTTTCTTCCATTCTTCCAACAGAGAAACAATTATCTCTTCCATCTGCTCCTGGGTATAATCCGGAGGAAAATAATTTTTCAGTTTTTTCTCCGGTAGTGTGACCTTACGCATCTTTCTTTTTGGAGCAATGCAATTATTAAATATGGAGATCATATAATTGTGACCTACATTTTCATCTTCCAGCCGCTTCCTTAAGACAGCAATCTGATTTGGTTTTATAAACCCATTGTCTTTGATATATTCATAAATCCATTTCTGCATTTCCTTATCGATATAAGAAATATCTACAGCCACCGTAAACTGCAGTTTCTTATTATCGACCATATCAAGCAATTCAGGGATAAGTTCGGTAAGACGAATGTAACGCTGTATCTGTTTTGAACTTTCACCCACCTGTTCGGCTAAAATATCTCTTGAGACTGCTCCGGATAAATTCTGGTCATTTTGACCAGAATTATTTTTAGAGGGTCTGCCGGCCTGCCTTTTCATAGCATTTAATTTCATCTTATAAGCAAAGGCTTTTTCGCTCGGCAGAAGCTCTTCTCTTTGAATGTTGGCATCAACCATAGCGATTACCGCTTCATCATCTGTCATATCCCTTACAATCGCCGGAACTGTAGAAAGTCCTGCTTTACGTGCCGCATACATTCTCCGATGACCGGATATCATTTCATAGTGATTTTCTCCCGCCGGACGGAGCAATACAGGTGTAATAACTCCGCTCTCCTTTACACTATTGATCAACTCTTCCATCTTGTCATCAGCTATTACCTTAAAGGGATGGCCTTTAAATGGACTAATTGCTTTTATCTCAATTTCCATTGCAGACTCTTCATTTACAACCCCCAGCAATTCATCAATGCTTGTCAGCTTTATCTTTTCTCCGCTCCTGCTATTTTTCATATTCCAGCACCTCCTGTGTCAGATTTCGGTAAGCTTCGGCAACCTTGCTTTTCGGGCAATGGGAATAGATACTGACTCCCTCCGCACTTGTCTCTGCCGCTTTCACCGACATGGGGATTGCAGTTTCAAATATTGCAATCCGTGATCCATAGGTTTCACGCAGCTTCGCCGTGATATCTTTTGCATAATTGGTCCGGTAATCCACCATAGTAAGAAGGATCCCCTGAATCTCAAGTCCCCGATTCAATCTCTTTTTGACCATCAGTATTGTCTTAATCAGCTGCTGAAGTCCTTTTACCGGCAGATATGCTGCCTGAACAGGGATAAGAACAGAATCTGCAGCAACTAAAGCATTGATTGTCATCATCCCAAGACTCGGCATACAATCAATTAAAATGTAGTCGTATCTTTCTCTCATCATATCGATATAATCCTTTAGGATCAGCTCCCTGCTCATCACATTTCCCATAACAACTTCTAATGCTGAAAGTTCAATATTTCCAGGCATAATATCGATATCTTCCTCATGATGAAGAATGCCTCCAGAGGGGGTGACTTCTTCCTCGTTGATCACTGCTGTTAATATATTTGCCAGCGTGATCGGAATCCCATCGGGTTCCACATATCCGAGACTGGCTGTGAGACTTCCCTGAGGATCTGTATCAACAAGCAGGACCTTTTTCCCTTTTCTTGCAAGTCCAATTCCTAAATTTACCGCTGTTGTTGTTTTGGCGACTCCGCCCTTTTGATTTGCTACCGCAATAACTCTTCCCATTCTTCAGTTCCCCTTTTCACATGGTTTCTCAAATATTCTTCAAAAATGCTCCGCCGTATCAATACCTTTTTCCCAATCTTATAAACAGATCCCGATATATGAGACAGCCTGACAATTGGTTTATAGCCCAATCCGTAATAGTCCATTGCTTGCTGATAACTGACAAATTCCCTCTGCAGGAACGCCAGGTCCTCATCATCGATCAAATTGGAAAACATCCATACTTTTCCATGCATGTTAGTCCTCCTTCTTTGGAGCAGAATTTTCTTCTGTCTCATGAAACCTTTCAAGATATTCATCAAAAATTTCACGGTTAATTAATACAATTCCATCCATTCTGTAAATTGCTCCTGCAGCATTGGCTAATTCCATTAATTTCTTATGAGACAGACTGTATACAATCTCTGCCTGTTGATACCGGAGAAATTTTCTTCTAAGCCTCCGGGCCGCCTCCATAACTTCACTGCGTTTCTGCTCATTATAGTACATATCTTCTGTTCTCATGAAACAGTCTCCCTTCTTAAATGCGGCCACTACTGCTGTTTATACGTGAGGAATAAAAAAAGAGCACTCTTTGAAATTTTTTCTTTCAAAAAGTGCTCAAATCATCGGTTTCCCGATATGATTCGCAGATAACAACTCTTCACCACGCTTCGTGATACTTCGTGGTTATTTCGAAAATTGTTGTCAAATTGTTGTCAAAATGAATTTTTGCTGTCAAACCTGAAGGTCATTTCTTATCCTTAGTACAGCTTCGCACCCGCCGGGATACTGTCATCCAGCATCAGCAGATTCAGTCCTTCGTGTCCGTCGTACTCATACACCGCACTGATCAGCATACCCTCAGAGTCGATGCCCATCATCTTCCTCGGCGGCAGATTTACAATGGCTACACAGGTCTTTCCGACCAGCTCTTCCGGCTCGTAATACTCGTGTATACCGCTTAAAATCGTGCGTTTCCGGTCTGTTCCGTCGTTCAGTGTGAACTTCAGGAGCTTCTTGGATTTCGGAACTGCCTCGCATGCCTCCACCTTTACAACCCGGAAATCGGATTTGCTGAATGTGTCAAAATCAACGGTATCCTCGAACAGCGGCTCAACTTTCACCTTGGAAAGATCGATCTTCACAGCCGGTTCGGACTCCTCTTTCTTGTCCGTTTTCTTGCCCTCGGCTCCGCCGATGCTCTTCATTGTTGGGAACAGGAGCACATCCCTGATCGCCGCGCTGTCTGTGAGCAGCATGCACATCCTGTCGATTCCGAATCCAATACCGCCTGTCGGAGGCATACCGATCTCCAGAGCATTCAGGAAATCTTCATCTGTCGTGTTCGCTTCCTCATCGCCCTGAGCAAGCTGCTCTTCCTGGGCCTTGAAACGCTCTCTCTGATCGATCGGGTCGTTCAGCTCGGAGTATGCATTCGCCATCTCCCAGCCGTTCATGAAGAACTCGAAACGCTCTACATAATCCGGATTCTCCGGTTTCTTCTTGGTCAGCGGAGAGATCTCGATCGGGTGATCCATCACGAAAGTCGGCTGGACCAGATGCTCCTCAACATACTCCTCGAAGAACAGGTTCAGGATATCTCCCTTCTTATGTCTCTCTTCAAATTCAATATGGTGTTCCTTCGCGAGTTCTCTTGCCTGCTCCAGAGTCTCCACCTCATTCCAGTCGATTCCGGCATACTTCTTCACCGCGTCGACCATTGTGATGCGCTCAAACGGCTTTCCGAGATCCATCTCGATCCCATTGTATACGATCTTGGTGGTCCCCAGAACTTCCTGCGCCACATTGCGGTACAGATTCTCCGTCAGGTCCATCATCCCATTATAGTCAGTATAAGCCTGATACAGTTCCATGAGGGTAAACTCCGGATTATGTCTCGTGTCAAGTCCCTCGTTTCTGAACACACGGCCGATCTCGTAAACTCTCTCCAGTCCTCCTACGATCAGTCTCTTGAGATAAAGCTCAAGGGAGATACGGAGCTTGAAATCCTCGTCCAGTGCGTTGAAGTGCGTCTCAAACGGTCTTGCCGCAGCTCCTCCGGCGTTGCTCACGAGGATCGGCGTCTCCACTTCCATAAAGCCCTGTCCGTCCAGATATCTCCTGATCGCGCTGAGAATCTTAGAACGCTTGATAAAGGTATCTTTTACCTCCGGGTTCATGATCAGGTCCACATATCTCTGGCGATAGCGGATATCCGTGTTCGTCAGGCCGTGGAACTTCTCCGGAAGGATCTGGAGGCTCTTGGAAAGCAGCGTCACATGGGATGCATGGATCGAGATCTCTCCGGTCTTTGTCCTGAACACTTCGCCGACGATGCCGATCACATCGCCCACATCCAGCTTCTTGAATTCCTTATAATTCTCTTCTCCGACACTGTCCCTTGCCACATAGGACTGGATATTTCCTTTCAGATCCTGCACGTTGCAGAAGGATGCCTTTCCCATGACACGCTTGGACATCATACGTCCTGCGATGGACACCTGTTTTCCTTCCAGTTCATCATAGTTGTCCTTGATTTCCTGGCTGTGGTGTGTCTGATCATATTTTGTGATCACAAACGGGTCTTTCCCGTTCTGCTGAAGTTCCGCAAGTTTTTCGCGGCGCACCTTCCTTAACTGATTCAAATCTGGTTCCTGTCCGTTTTTCTGCTGCTGAGCCACTTCTCTTTCTCCTTCCTTTATAAGCGAATTCAGACCTCTTAAGATAAGAGGTCTGCCTTAGTTCCCGTGTTTACTTTGAACGGCTGATCTCAAGCACTTTGTACTGGATCACGCCGGCCTGTGTCTCTACGTCTACCGTCTCTCCGACTTTCTTTCCCATCAGGGCCTGGCCTACCGGAGACTCGTTGGAGATCTTTCCTTCCAGACTGTTCGCCTCAGTAGAGCCGACGATCCTGAACTCCATCTCCTCGTCAAACGTAATATCGTATACTTTTACAGAACATCCGACATTGATCTTATCAAAATCTACTTCGTCCTCAACCACGACTTCCGCGTTTTTCAGAATGCCTTCCAGCTCCTCGATCCGCGCCTCGATATCGCGCTGCTCGTCCTTCGCTGCATCATACTCTGCATTCTCGGAAAGGTCTCCCTGCTCTCTCGCTTCCTTGATCTTGGCTGCGACTTCCTTTCTCTTAACCACTTTCAGATTCTCAAGCTCATCCTCAAGTGCTTTTAATCCAGCATAAGTAAGTAGTCTTTTCTTTGCCTCTGCCATTGGTAACGCTCCCTTTCTTTTTTCAGTATTTCTTTCTATAAATCCACAAGATCGTCCGCCTTGTGTCTGTTGTCTTAAGTCTATTTCGCAATTTCAATATTATAACCAAAAGCCCTGTTGATGTCAAGAGATTTTCCGGACCCAAAGGCGCTTGAAATCCGCGCTCGAGGTGCTTTTCCTTCAGGGCTTTTCGACAATTTTCGAAACTTCTCCGCAGAAAAAGGATACGGTTTTCAGTTCAGTTTCTGATACAGGAGCTGTTCCAGTTCCTCGTATGTTTCCACCTGATTGATCTCGCCTCTCAGTCTGGCAGCGCCCGGAACTCCTTTCGTGTACCACGCGACATGCTTTCTCATCTCCCGTATCCCGAGATAATCCCCTTTGTATTCCAGCTGGAGACGCGCATGCCGGAGCATCATTTCACGCAGTTCCTCCATATCCGGTCTGGGCGGGATCTTTCCCGTCTGCTCATAGGCGGTCATCTCCGAAAAGATCCAGGGATTTCCCTCCGCGCCTCTTGCGATCATCACCCCGTCGCAGCCGGTCTGCTGAAGCAGAGCCTCCGCTTTCTGAGGCGACGTCACATCTCCGTTTCCAATGACAGGGATCGAGACCGCCTCCTTCACCTGCCGGATGATATCCCAGTCCGCAGTTCCGCTGTAATACTGCTCCCGTGTTCTGCCGTGCACAGCCACTGCAGCCGCACCCGCCTCTTCGATGATCTTTGCGATCTCAACCGCATTCACATGCTCATCGTCGAACCCTTTTCTGATCTTGACGGTCACCGGCTTCTCGATCGCTTTCACGACCGCGCTGACGATTTCATAGACCAGCTTCGGATTCTTCATCAGTGCAGAGCCCTCGCCGTTCCTCACCACCTTCGGCACAGGACATCCCATGTTGATGTCAAGGATCGCAAAGGGACGCTCTTCGATCCTCTTTGCCATCTCACTCATGATCTTCGGATCCGAGCCGAAGAGCTGGAGGGAAACCGGCTTCTCATCCGGATGGATCGTGAGGAGCTGTTCCGTGTTTCTGTTATTATAGAGGATCGCCTTGGCGCTCACCATCTCCATACAGAGCAGGCCCGCCCCCTGTTCTCTGCACAGCAGACGAAATGGCAGGTCTGTCACACCTGCCATGGGTCCCAGGATATAAATATTTTCAAGTTCTACATTTCCTATCTTTAATCGCTTCATAGTCTTTTCTCTGTCAACTCTCCTTCATCCTGTCATAGATCAGCCTCAGGCCGTTCAGGGTAAGCTGAGGATCATACAGATCAATGCATTCCGTCTCATTCGCGATGATCTTCCCCAGACCGCCTGTCGCAATGACATAGGCGTCTGTATAGCCCGACTCTTCTTTCATCCGTTTTACGATATATTCTGTCTGACCAACCGCTCCGAACACAAGTCCGCCCTGCATGCCGGTGACCGTATCCCGCGCCAGGATCGAATCCGGTTTCCCGATCTGGATCGCGGGGAGCATGGCCGCGCCGCCCCACAGAGAGCGTCCCGCCGTCTCGATCCCCGGTGCGATAATGCAGGCCTCCAGTGTATTTCCCGGTCCCACCAGGTCATAGGTGGTCGCCGTGCCGAAATCGATCACGATCGCCGGTCCCTGCGCGATCGCGTACCCCGCCGCCGCATTGACGATCCGGTCCGGACCGGTCCGGGACGGATTGTCAGAGAGGACTTTTACGCCCGTGTCCGTCTCCGCCGACACGATGACCGGCGCTGTATCCAGGTACTTTATGATACCGCTCGAAAATGAATGCATGATGTCAGGCACCACCGACGCAATGATGACTGCATCGATCTTCTCCGGGTCGATCCCCCGGTGTTCCAGTATCCCGCAGATCGTAAATCCATATTCATCGGATGTCCTCTGACGCTTCGTCGTCATGCGGAACATTCCGAGCAGTTTTTCTTCCTCGAACACTCCCATTGTGATGTTCGTATTTCCGATATCTATCGTCAGCAGCACGTCTGTCCCCTCCTCTGTATCGTCTTCCTATTCCTATTGCCGCGGCAGGCTTCTGCATGCCGCTTCGAGATGATCCCATTCTTTCTGCATTTTATACATAATAACAGCCGCGGCCGTTTACCGTCAATGGATTTATACATTCATCCCATAAATAAACCGGCGGCGGAGGCTGTTTTCAGCCTCCGCCGCCGGTTCCTTTACTCAGTTATTTTTTCTTTCTTCTTCCACAGACAGTATAGCCGGCTCCTGCCGCAAGGGCAAGCAGCACTGCCGCGTATATCGCAGGATGAGCGTTATCTCCCGTCCTGACCGCTTTTGCAGCGCTCTGTGCGTTTCCGTTCCCCGCATCGGACGCATTGCCTGACGCAGACGCTGTCTTCTTTCCGTCCAGGCTGCTGCTCTGTGTTCCCGCATCCGAAGAATTCCCTTCCGGCTTTCCTGTATTCGAATCCTCAGGATCTGAAACGGGGCTCTCCGGCTCCGGATCCGAGGTTCCGGTTCCAGGCGTTTCAGGATCAGGATTTTCCGGATCAGGAGATCCCGCCGGTTCCAGAGAATCGATAGCTGCCCGCAGCAGCTCTGCCGCGCCGTCTACTTCTTCCCGGTCTGCTTCCAGATTGCTGTATGCTGCATCTGCCACGGAAATCGCACTCAGAAGATTCTGATAAGACTCCTCTGTGTAGGATTCTTTATTCTTTCCGTTCGCTTCTTTTAACAGCTCTTCCAGCAGTGATTTGTCCGGACGAAGTCTCAGATCTGCCATTCCTTTGACAAGCTGAAGCATCACATCGTTGATCTCTTCCTGAAGAGCATCGCCGTCTGCCATGACATTTTCCGCTGTCTCCAGCGCGGCAAGGAATTCCGCCTGTCCCTTTTCAAGATACTTATCCAGCTCCGCTTCCATCTCCTGCGCTGCAGTGATGACTTTCTCTAGCTCGTCCTTGTTTCCTGTAAAGCTCAGATACTGAACGATCTCGATCAGATCCTCTACACTCTGATCCACCTCTTCCTGGGTCAGAGCCGGATCGCCCGCTTCTGCTCTTGCGAGCAGAGCCTCTGCGGCGCTGATCCTCTCATTGTAGAGCTCCACGATCGATTCCACCACATCTGTAAGATCCGCATCCTTTACCAGATCATAGGCTGCCTGGAGCAGCTGGATCCTGACAGGCTGCGCGCTCTCCGTGTACTGGATCGTAAGTGTAGTCTCAGTATCTTCCATAATGATTCCCGGGATCGCTCTGGCTGTTCCGGTCATCGTACCCGTATTTCCTTCCACAGACAGGCTGGTCAGATCCCACTCCACCGGTACAGCCGCCTGCGCGCCGTCCTCCAGGGTGACAAGAACGTTCTCCGGAAGCTCCATATCTTCCGGCGCCGTCCCCGCTTCCACTTTCACCGGTTCCGGTGCGGTCAGCTCCAGCACACTCCTCGAGGCCGCTTCAACACCATATGCGTCAAACAGACCGAATCCCTGATCTGAAGTGCGTCCCTCCGGCAGCGTAACACGGATAAACCTCACTGCCCCTTCCGCCAGCTCATACGGTCTCACGTCATCTGTACCGTTCTCTGTCCGGTCCGCCAGTGTGAACCAGGATTCTCCGTCAAGCGAGCCTTCGATAAGATATCTGTGCTCCTCGCCGGCATTCCACGTCATCTGGATATTGTCCAGTTCATAGATTCCTTCCGTATCCACGAGCCACCACTCTTCTCCGAGCGTTGCCGGGTACCAGTAATAGTTCGGTACACCGTTGCTTCCGTATTCCGGCATGCTGTCTTCACGGCTGGAAGACGCATATGTTGTCTTTTCCCGGGACACGCTGAGCGGTCTGTACTCTGTCTTTTCTCCATATGCTTCAAATTCCTGGATCACCGGCCAGCGGGATCCCATATTATTAGTCGTGATATCGTATACTCTCAGATACTGCACGATATCATCGGATTCAATCTCCACATTCTTCCCGCATCCGTCTCCGCTGCGGTAATCTGCAAGATCTCTGTAGTGCTCACCGTCGACAGATCCCTGAAGCACGAACTTGTATCCGGCGTTCTCGAACTCGAACTGGATCTTTACCATAGACAGCTGGTATGTATCGCCCAGGTTCACCTGCCACCAGTGTCCGCTCGTTCCCTGTCCGCCTTTTGCGCACCACTGTGTATCGGGATTTCCGTCGTTTGCATACTCTGCTTTTTCCACTTTGCCGGATCCTGCCACATTGACTGAGCTTGCCTCAACCGGCTTGTTCAGGGCAATGTTGGTGCTCTCTCCCGTACCGGACACTTCTCTTAACACTGCCCATTCTTTATTGGAGGATTTCGTAAAATCGATCCTCACATAGCGCCCGCTGACATTCTCAAATTCGAAGGCTGTCTCCGTACTTCCCGCACTGTTGTCGACAACGATGCAGTCCTTTACATTTTCGTCTGTGATCTCTTCATCTGAAACTGCGATCGTATAGTAATACTCTGCGCCGGATGTCTCCAGTGAGAGAAGAAGTGTTTCGATCCTTGTCGGAGCTCCCAGGTCTGCCATCCACCACTGCGGATAGCTTCCGCTGCTGGCGCACCATTTTGTATTGTTGTTTCCATCTACCGCATATCTTGCATATTCACTCTTTGAATCATCGGATTTAATATTTTCCGTGCTCGCGCTGGTCGCTTTTCCTAAGAAAATGTTCTGTACCTCTTCCGGCTCGAATTCGTATTCGTCGACATCGCCTCCCTCAGGAACTTCCGGGAGCCCCTGTACCGCCTCTGTGGCAAAAGTGACAGATGCCGGAGCAAGGCCTTCTGCCTGTGCGGTCAGCGTGATCTCGCCTTCCCCTCTCTTGCTCTTTACCCAGACGGCCAGCTGTCCGCCTCTGGTCTGTACTGTCTTCGGGCCTACGATAAGTCCCGGGCCCGTAATGCTCAGGTCAACATCCGTATAAGCATCCGTCACCACCGTGCCGTCCGCGTCCGCGATGTCGATCCACACCAGCCTTGCATCACTTCCGTCCAGTTTCAGCGCCGAATCGTCCTGCGGACGCAGCTGAACTGAAGCAGCCTCGCCCGGCGCTTTCCTTACATACTCCGCAGCCTCTTCTCCGTCGATCAGGCCGACCGCCCTGAGAGTTCCTTCTCCTGCGGTATATGCGCTCAGATCAAATGTGACCGGCGGGTACTCCAGATTTTCCGTACTGATCTCTTTCCCGGCTCCGCTTCCCGGAGAACCGGATTCGCTGGTATCTCCGTGAGGCCCCCACATTGTCTCATCGTGTCCCTGGACCGCTACAAGTTCGTCATTATAGTACAGGGCCACTTCATCACAGTTGCTGAACACTCGCACCTCAGAGTTGTCCGCGGCGCTGTCCCAGAGATTCGCGATATAGACCATCGGTCCTGTCTCTACACCGTACTCACTCATATCGACCTCGGGATCCCGCTGGCTGCGGAAGAAATAAGCAGAATGCTTCTCGATCCGACTCAGGTCTACAACTCCGCAGTAGGTCAGCATCCCGGCATCGAATCCTGCATAGTCCGCATAATCCCAGAACATGGAAGCCCCGACATAATCCTCGGAATTCATCAGCGCAACGCTCTCCTGGATATTATCACACTGGATCAGCATGCCTTCATCTCCGCCCTTTTTACCGTAAGAGTTCTCCTTCTCACGGGTAACACGGGTGCTTGAGTTCGATCCGCCGTATGTCCAGTCTCCGTACTCCGCCACAATGATCGGCTTGTCCGCATATGCCGGATTCTCGGCTCCCTGGGCTCCGCTCTTGAAGATATTAGCCTGCGGTGTTCCAAGGCCGATATCCCAGGCATCCCACTGGATGCAGCCCGCCGTCCACGCATAGGACACGCCGTCCGTCGGATACTCCTCTTTTGCGATACGGTTCATCTCCTTTGCCCATGCGGCATTGTAATTGCTTTCATTCAGGCTCGTCTCCCACGCCATAATACTCGGATGGTTCCTGTGGGAGCGGATCGTGGTCCTGAGCTCTTCATATGTACTGTTCTTGAACGCATCCGTATTATTGAAATACTGCCACCCGGACGCACATTCCAGGACCATCACTCCATATTTATCACATGCATCATAAAACGCCTGAACATGAGGATAGTGAGACATTCTCACAAAATCAAACCCGTTCTCTTTGAACTGTTTCACTTCAGCGTAAATCGCACTCTCAGTCATGGCGTTCCCGACCATGTACGTCTCCGAATGCAGGTTTGCTCCGTTGACCTTTGTCAGGACATCATTCACATAAAGGCCGTCCCGCTTCCATTCCACCTTGCGGATGCCGTATGTGGTGTCCACGCTGTCTTTCTTTACCCCGTCCACATAGACGGTTGTACGCACCGTATACAGTTCCGGCGTGTATGTGGACCAGAGCCTCGGGTCATCGACCGTAAGCACATGGGTGAAATCTGATGCCTCAGCGCTTCCGATCTCTTCCGTACTCTCCTGAGAAGCTGCCTCTGTCCCGTCCTCGTTGAGGATCTCGGTCCTGAGTGTGACGTTCTGCTCCTCTCCGCTTAAGTTCTCCACCTGGGTCTTTACTTTTACGACCGCACTCTCCGTGCCGACCTCCGGCGCTGTGATAAAGACGCCGCCCCCGGCCGTTGTATCAGCCTCCACTGCATCCGTGATATGGACCGGGTCCTTCACAGTCAGGTAAGCTTCCCCGTAGATCCCGCCCCAATACTGAAAGTCAGGATTCGTCTTTCCCGGAGCAAAATTCGTGTTCGGGCTGCTGTCAATCTTGACCGCGATAACATTCGTCTCTCCATAATTGACGAGTCCTGTCAGATCGATAACGAACGGAGAATATCCGCCCTCGTGGGTCATGATCTTTTCTCCGTTTAAATAAACTTCTGCCTTCTGCATCGCCGCTTCGAACGTAAGAAGGAGCTCTTTGCCCTCCAGCGACGGATCCGGCGTAAAGTCCTTGCGGTACCAGCTGATGCCGAGATATGCATCCTTGTTATCCGCATCATAAAAATCCGTCGAATGGGGCAGGTTCACATAGACCCATCCGTCATCCGAAAACGCGGCCTGATCTGCTCCGGCGGCATCCCCTTTGTAATAATGCCAGTCCGTGTTAAAATTGATCGTTTCCCGCTCTGCTTCCGCGTCTGTCTCCTGCAGTACGGCATTCCTTTCTTCCGCCTGCGCGGGCAGATAAGGGGTCACCACAGAAAACAGCATCGCCGCGCTCATCATAGCTGCAATGATCTTCTTTTTTTTCATGCTTTTTCCTCCCGAGTTTATTCAACATGTACAATTATACCTCTGTATTATACTTCTTCCGCAGGAATATTGTATAGAATTTTCAATGCTATTCTCCAATTTTTATGCAATATTTTCACATTTAAAAGTGTTCATGGGCAGCACGGATTAAATTCAGGAAGGGGACAGCGGACAAAACTCCCTCTCTCATTCTCAGAATTCAGAAACGCCCCTCCGCAAAGATTTTCTTCGCAAAGGGGCGTTTCATGCTCTCTGTATTATACTGTATCTTCTGATCCTGCAGTTTTTTATCTTCTGCTGACGGGCTGACCGCTCATCAGAATCTCTTGATCTTTCTTGTCGTCGTCTTCTCGAACTCCGTATCCCGGACGATCAGGCTGTAGATCTTCTTCTGGGGAGCTGCAGTGCGGTTGTACTCATCGATGACCTCCTGCAACTTTGCCCGCACATCCTTGATCCTTTTCTTCTTCACGTAATCCTGATCCGGATAGATCTCCGCCTCGATCACACCGTTATTCTCACGGACGAGCACCTCTCCTACAAGTCGGTTCGTGCTCAGGGCATTCTCCAACTCCTCGGGGGAGACATTCTCGCCGTTCTTCGTGATGATCAGATTCTTCTTGCGCCCGGTAAGATAGACAAAGCCGTCTTCGTCCACATAACCCAGATCTCCGGTCTTAAGCCAGCCGTCCTCCAGGGTCTCCGCCGTCTCTTCCGGCATCTTATAGTATCCCTGCATGACGCTGCTGCCCTTTACCCACAGCTCACCGTCCACTGTCTTTGCCTCACAGTTTGGCAGAAGCTGGCCCACTGCATCTTTCCGGATATTCCATGCCTGGGAGACGCTGATGACCGGAGCACATTCTGTCATGCCGTATCCCTGCTGGATCGTGATATCATATTTCTGAAACAGATCGATATAGGACGGATCCAGGTAAGCGCCGCCGCTGCAGATCGTATGGAACTGTTTTCCAAACACCTGGTTCTTCACGATCTTCGCCGGAAGAAGGGAAGCTTCTTCCAGCTTCTTCGCCATGGTCTCGATCATCAGCGGGACCATCAGGATCATCTCCGGCTTGAAAAGCTTGATATTCTTCGCCACACGCATCAGAGAATCATTGATACAGATCACAGCGCCCAGGGACACGCCTTTTAAAACATCCATGCTCAGGCAGTATGCGTGATGGATCGGGAGCACTGTCATGATCACAATGCGCTCCGGGATCTTCATATCCAGGCAGGTCGCATTCTCCGCCACATTTCTGTGCGTCAGCATGACGCCCTTGCTCTTTCCGGTAGTTCCTGATGTAAACATGATCGTACAGAGCTGGTCCGGCTCCGGCGCATAGTCAAAGCTTCCCCTGTGCTCTTCCAGGAGTTTCCAGAAAGAATAGGCATGGTCGTCATGCGACTCCTGCTGCATGGAGATCATGATCTTCAGCTGCGGGCAGCGTTCCTTCGCGATCGCCGCCACATCCTTTCTCACCTCGTCATAGACGAGCACCGTGGAATCAGAACGGGCGATCAGATCGCACACGTCTTCCGCCGGGAGGTTCACATCCAGAGGCACGATGACGCTCCCGCTGTCGACTGTGCCAAAGTAGGTCACAAGCCACGCATAGGAGGTCATCCCGATAACGGCGATATGCTTTCCCTGCTCCCCCATGTCTCTGAGCACGCTGGAAAAGCTTTCGCTGTCCTCTCTTAGCTGCGTATAAGTCTTTGATTCAACTTCATTCTTACTTATTTTATAACGGATCGCATCCTCCGGGCCGTATTTCTTCTCCGTGCCCGCCAGGATCTCACGTACGGTACTGCAAAGCATCTCTTTTCTATATCCTTTCTCCGCGTCAGCGCGGACATAAAGAGACAGACCGCTCCAGCCTGTCTCTGCCTTCTGTTCCTGTTTCTGTTTCCTATGACTCAGCCGTCAGTTTCTCAAGATAATCGACAGCTTCCTGGACTGTACGGATATTTGCCGCCTCTGTCTGCTCGACCTCCACGTCGAACTCATCCTCGATCTCTCCGAGCATGCTCATGAAGTCAAAGGATGTAAATCCAAGATCCTCCATAAAGCGGGACTCCGGACGGATGTCCTCCGGCTCAACCTCCACATAGTTACAGATAATGTCAACTAATTTTTCAAACATGATCGTTCTCCTTTTTGCTCCTTATTTCTCTATCTGAATTTCCTGCTTGTACTGTTTTCCTCCGCGGTCCGGGATCTCATCCTTAAACCAGCTTAATGATCTCGCCGATCGTCAGGTCCGGATTCTCCGCGCCTTTGAACATGATCTTGCAGAGATAATAGTACAGGTACTCAAGCTCTTCTTTGGATACCGCCTTGATCTGGTGTTCGAAGTTGAAGTCCAGTCCGTTGTCCTCCGGGCGGTGCATCACAGTCAGGTACATTCCCTGCGGGCAGATGCCGTTAGGATACCATTTTGTCTTGTAACGGATATCCCCCAGCTGATCCAGACCCTTTTCCTTCAATGTGAGCGGCTGGTATGTCAGCGAGATGGGCTCATATCCGAGTCCCGGGTTCGGCTGCGGATATGTCTTTGCGCGGTATGCAAAATAGGCGGTCGGATCATAGTTCGCGTGACGGAAGTACTCGTTCTGTTTGTCGCGGATCGCATAGACTCCGTCGATGAACTTCATATCCTGTGGAAAGATCGTGCGGAACGGGAAGGAATGGATCCTTGTACCGCCGGACTTCTTTTCTTTCAGCGTCGCGCGCCGTGCGATCGTAGTGGTCAGAGACACATCGTCAAACCCGTTCATTTTCTGATAATAGGTGCGGAGCCCCATGAGGAGCAGACACGCCAGCGACACATGGTACTTCTCACAGAAATCCATCAGGCGCTTTGTCGGTTCTGCCTCAAGGTGGAAAATGTCGAGCGCGGACTTCGTGTCGTCTGTTACGCAGAATGCAGATCTCAGTTCCGGGTTCTTGAACATCTCGCGCATGGACTGAAGTTTCTCTGTTCCGTGAAGGTCATTGTAGATCGGCTCGCTCTTCTCGATCTCTTTCTGAAAGTACTCGATATCTCTCAGCTGTGCCTTACTTCCCGCCTCGTAGGCAAGATCGCGCTGGATCTGTTCAATGTAGGATGCCATGTCCTTCGGATATGGAACACCTTCGTATTTCGCATTGCAGTACAGCTCGATAATGTCCTTCAGGAAACAGATCAATGACTGTGCGTCCACGATCATATGATTTCCAAGAAAATACACTCCGTTGAATCCGTCGGGCATCTTGATCATGACAACCCGGGTCAGCGGCGCGTCGAACATCTTGAACGGCACCGCCGTCCATTTCTGCATCTCAGCCTCAGCCTCTTCGATCGTCCCGTTCGAGAAATCGACGAACTCTATGTCCTTCTCTTCCGGATCCATCACATACTGATACCAGGTTCCTTCCTTGTCTTTTGCGAAACGGACACGCATCCCCTCGCTTCTCGCATATGCCTCGTTGATGGATTTCTTCAGCTGATCCCAGTCGAGCTCTACCTCGATGGTCAGGCTTGTCCCGATGTTCAGCACCGCCATATTCGGGCAGTGGGGTGCGTAGTAAAGGTGAAACTTCTGTGCTACTGTCAGCGGATACACTTTGTGTCCTTTTCTTGTCCTCATCATTTCATTATTCCTCCGATAAATGAATCCAGGGCCTTTTCGTATGCTTCGGTGTCTTTGTAGTAGCTCTCACCGTGGCCCGCCTCTTTTACGATCAGCTTCGTCTTTGGCGAAGCGCAGTTCTTATAGATCTCCTCGCACATCCAGCAGGGAACGAATACATCCTTCGCCCCGTGGATGAAAAGGATCGGCACCCTGGCCTTTCTCACTTCTCTCGCAGCATTGCATTCATCGAGGCCATAGCCTGCATTTCTCTTATTCAGCTTATCCGCGATCTGGATCATCGGGAATGCCGGCAGATGATACATACTGTGGAGCACATGAGTAAACACATCCTTGGCTGATGTGAAGGCGCAGTCGGAAACGATTCCTTTCACCTGAGGCGGCAGCTTCAAGCCGCTCATCATACATACCGTAGCTCCCCCCATGGAATTGCCGTGAAGGAGGATCTGGGCATCGTCTCCCATCTTTCCGACCAGCCATTTTATCCACTCCATACCATCCAGACGGTCCATGGTGCCGAAACCGATATAGGTTCCCTCGCTCTCTCCGTGTGCCCGCTCATCAATCAGGAGCATACGGAACCCATGGTTCAGATAATAATAGGAAAGACTTCCGTAATCATTGATCCCCTGGCTTGTATAGCCGTGGAAACAGATGACCGCCTTATCTCCGCCGTCTCCCTCGAAATATGTACCATGGAGCTTCAGTCCGTCATGGGAGGTGATCCACACATCCTCGTGGGGCTGCTCCATCATCCAGTCATGCCGTTCATGCATGATCGGGAAATAGCTTTCCCAGTCCACGCCGGACATCTTCATCGTCCGTTCTGTCTTCGCGTTATACCGCATCATGGTCCTTCTGTAGAAATATGCGGTCCCGCCGGCTTCCGCCGCCGTGAGCACGCCCAGAAGCGCCGCTGCTCCTTTCAGTAATCTGCCCATTTTTCTTCACCTGCTTTTCTTGAATGTCCTATTTGCTTTTCTTCCCTTTTTTCTTCTTGCTGTTAATCAGGTCCTTCAGCTTTAATGCCTTGTCGATATTTCCTTCCACCTTCAGTCTCCCGAGCGTCACTGCGAGGATCGGGTCTGTCCTGCCTTCCGCGATCTTGAACAGTGTCTCTGCAGAGCAGGTGAACATGGCGTCGCGGTCAAAGTACTCATACGGCTCGACATAGAGCTGTCCGTCCTTCACCTCTGCGTAGAAGATTCCTTCTGCCTCGCCCGTGATATTGAACTGATAGGCAAGATGCTCGTGAATATCGCTCACATCGGCATCCATCAGCATTCCCTTTACCTTCGAAAACATGTCCGCGTATGTCATAATATCCTCCTTTTCGACCGATCACAGCCATTTTCGACCGTTGGTCATTTCTTTTCTCTTGTTAGATTACCATCTTTCCGACCGCTGGTCAACCGGCGTTCACGTCAAAATAAGATGAAAAATCTTTTTCTTTTTTGTGTAGTATTCTAGCTGGCTGTTCCGGCTTTGATGTGCTATACTTTGAACTGATTCTTATTGTTACTATCAGATGCTCCCGCGTCTGATCAGGCTCCGGTTCTTCCGCCGGCAGCATTTGGGAAAGGACGACATACAATGGCAAATCAATTAAAATACGACCGCATCCTGGACGCCCTGCAGGAACTGCTGGAAAACCAGAAGCTTCAGACCATCTCTGTCAGCGAGATCGCTCATACCGCAGGGATAGGAAAAGGAAGCATCTATTATTACTTTCCGTCCAAAGATGCGATCTTCGAAGCGCTGGTAGAGCGAAGCTATGAGAAACCGCTCCGGACAGCCAAAGCACTTTCTTCCCAGACTGAGATCTCACCTTTTACGAGGATGGCTATGATCTTTCAGGCATGCCGCAATTCTTCCGCCGAGTTCGTAAGATCAGGGGACAGCGAAGGCACCGGCGCACAGGAGAAGGCTTTCATCCACCAGAAATATATCAACCACATTATCACAGAGCTCAAACCGGTGCTCGCTGAGATCATACGGCAGGGCATCGCCGCCGGAGATATCCGCTTCGACGACCCCGAAGCTCTCGCGGAGATCGTACTGATCGTGCTTACCGTGAAGACGGACGATACCCTGGTGCCTTCCACCCGTGAGCAGAGCGAACGCACTATCCGAGCACTGATCTCACTGCTTGAAAAAGGTACGGAGAACCCGCCGGGATCATTGAATTTTCTTATGAGTTAGAGAAGCTCTATTGACAGAAAACTTTTTTTGTGCTAGGTTTCTACTATAAATGAGAAGTCCTGTCTTTTCCCGGCAGGATGATCTGAAATGTAATTCAACAATGCAGTTTTATATGGCGAATAAATGAGATTTATTCGCTATGTTTTTACCAGCAGTTTAGCACTCAATACATTTGAGTGCTGATAAGATAAGGGGGCTTATTTATGGTAATAAGACCAGTTTACAACATCCTTCTCCTGCCGGATGTTTCCTACTATTTTAAGAAAGAGTTTTTCTCCGGCTTCGGCGGTGAGTCCATCGAGGCAGGTTCTGATATCCTTTTCATTTTCCTGAAAAACGAGAAGGAAAGTGGATTTACGCCGGAGGACTTCTATCCGATCGGGCTTTCCGCGCGGGCAGAAGGATTCGGAGACGAAGACGCAGTCTCAGTGCGCACGCTGAACCGGGTCGATCTGTCTGATCTGCAGATCTCGGATGACCAGATCACACTGTCCGCCTCCATCCGCCCGGACACGGAAGACATGTCCGACGCAGAGGCCGGACAGCAGTTTGCAGAACTCCGCACAGCACTTCTCCGGTTCGTCCAGGGTTACCAGTGGGGACTCTGGGCGAGGAGCTTCATCCTTCAGCGGAAGAACATCAATGATCTTGCATGCGCGCTGGCGGATTATCTGAATCTGACCGCAGAAGAAAAGTACGGGATCCTGGCAGCCGATTCCATCCGCACGAGATACAGCCTGATCATCGGCGCCGTCAGCGAGTTCATTGAAGTCGCCAAGGTTTCAGAAGAAGCACAGAATGCCCAGAAGGGGGATCAGGAACAGCTTTACCGGGAGGCAGCCATCAAGAAACAGATCGACTATCTGCAGAAAGAGCTGGACGACATGCACCCGGAAAATGTATCGGACATCAGGAAATTCGAAAAGAAAATCGAATCATCCGGAATGAACCCGGAGGCAAAACGCGAAGCCGAAAAGGTGCTCAACCGGATGCGCCAGGAGGGGAAAGAGAGCCATGAGTACGGGCTTCTCTATGATTACCTTGACTTTGTGACCAGTCTTTCATGGAAGGCTCCCGAAGTAAAACCCATCGATCTGGACAAGGCGGAAGCAGTCCTGGACGAAGACCACTACGGGCTCAGGAAAGTCAAGGAGCGCATCATCCAGCAGCTCGCCGTCATGGCTCTGAACAAGAAGCAGTACGGCTCCATCCTGCTCTTTGTGGGCGCGCCCGGCACGGGCAAGACAAGTATCGGACAGAGCATTGCCCGCGCGCTGGGCCGTGAATATGTCCGCATCAGTCTGGGAGGCATCCGCGACGAAGCGGAGATCCGCGGCCACCGCAGGACCTATATCGGCGCCATGCCGGGGCGGATCATGGAGGGAATGAAGCGCAGCGGCGCCTCCAACCCGGTCATGGTGCTGGATGAGGTGGACAAGCTGGCCAAGGACTATGGCGGAGATCCGGCAAGCGCACTCCTGGAAGTACTGGATCCGGAGCAGAACAATACATTTACAGACCACTATATGAACGTTCCCTATGATCTGTCCAACGTGCTCTTCGTCTGCACCGCAAACACTGCGGACACGATCCCGGAACCTCTCCTGAACCGGATGGAAGTCATCTCTTTCCCCGGCTACACCGCTGTAGAGAAGTTTCATATCGCCCGGAAGCATCTGCTCCCCAAGGCTCAGAAAGCGATGGGCATCACGCCGAAGATGCTGAAGCTGACGGACGGCGCCATCCGGCGCATGATCGACGAGTATACAATGGAATCCGGCGTCCGCGATCTCAAGAAGCTGATCGATACTCTCTGCCGGACAGCCGCGGTAAGGCTCGTAAAAAACGAGGGCAGTTCCATCACTGTCACAAAGAGCAGCCTGCCCGACTATCTCGGGAAAAAACAGATGCACCATGAGCGAAAGCTGACAGAGAAGATTCCCGGCGTGGTTACCGGCCTTGCCTGGACACGGGCAGGCGGCGAGATCCTCTTTATCGAAAGCCGTCTCACCGCCGGAAAAGGGAACCTGCTGATCACAGGGCAGCTGGGCGATGTGATGAAAGAATCCGTCCAGATCGCACTGAGCCTCGTAAAATCGCTCTACCCGAAAGAGAGCAGAGTATTTGAGGACCACGATCTTCACATCCATGTTCCGGCAGGCGCCGTTCCGAAGGACGGACCTTCGGCGGGGATCACGCTCACCACGGCTCTGGCTTCTCTCATCACGGGAAAAGCAGTCGATACGGACTGCGCCATGACAGGGGAAGTCTCTCTCCGAGGCGGCATCCTGCCGATCGGCGGACTTCCGGAGAAGCTTATGGCCGCGCAGCGGGCAGGGATCACAAAAGTCTTTATTCCCGCAGAGAACGTGGATGATCTGGAAGACGTCGCGGAAGAAGTAAAAAGCAGGCTGGAGATCATCCCCGTAAAGAAAGTCACCGACGTGCTTGGGAAGCTTTTAAAATAGACCTTCTGTCTTCAAAGATTTTAGTTCTTCAAAGAAAAGGGGAAGGCGCCCACGGCAGAAAATATCTGTCCCGGCGCCTTCCCTTTCTTCAGTTCTCTGTATCCTGCTCCACATCTTCTCCAAGATAGAATACCCGGAAGAACATCTCCAGAGACTCAAACAGCTCCCGCTTGGTCTTCTGCAGTTCTCTGATCTTCAGAACACTCCCGATCTCATCAAAGAAGAAGTCATTTTCTTCATGGTCAACCTTTAATTCGAGATTGCCTTCCTCGTCAAAAACAAGCATCAGGATACCGCCCACATCCTCTGTGTACAGTACGCACATGATCTTAAGCTCCTCTTTGACATTCTCCGGAAGCGCATCGAACTCCGGATTGAGATAAAATTTCTGTTCATAGGCATTCGCCGCACATAATACGATTTCTTCGTTCATATAACTCCTTTCAGACATATCCGTACACTCCGCGCACAGATACCTCTCCTGCACAGATATTCTCTACTGTTCCGTCCTCCCGGCGCACGATCAGCTCCCCTGTTTTCGTGATTCCTTCCGCATGCGCCTGATAGGATTCCCGCACACCGATGACCCGCACCTCTCTGTCTCTGTTTACAAGCATTGAACTGTACTTTTCCATCAGGCCTGAAAGGTCCTGCGTCTTCATGAAAATATCGTAGTTCGCTTCTAACCGTTCCATCACAGCCGCAATGACCGGCGCCCGCTTCACCGCATGTCCGCACTCCAGCCGGAGAGACGTGGCGGTCTGACTGATCGCCTCCGGGAACTCCGTCATATTCACATTGATACCGACTCCCACAGTGACATGGTTGATATAATCGATCTGGGAGCTCATCTCCGTGAGGATCCCGACAAGCTTTTTCCCGTTTATGATAATATCATTCGGCCACTTGATCTGCACCCGAGGAATCTCTCCGGACACCTCTTGTTCCAGACAGCCCCTGATTCCTTCCGCCACGCTGCACGCCATGACAAGCGTAAGCATAGCCGCCTTATCAGGGGGGATCTCCGGGCGGAGCAGGACCGACATATAGATACTGCTGCCCGCCGGCGACTCCCAGGATCTGCCGCGCCGGCCTCTCCCCGCGGTCTGTCTGTCCGCCACAGCCAGCGTGCCGTGGGGCGCGCCCTCATCGCCGAGCTGTCTGATCCGCAGATTGGTCGAGTCCGTCACGTCATAATAGACAATATTTTTTCCCGCCCAGCGGGTTTTCATGAGACTCTCCAGCTCTTCCTTCGTCATCACATCCGGGCCGTCCACAATACGGTATCCCCTGTTCCGCACAGCCTCCACCCGGTATCCTTCCTCCTGGAGCCGGCGGATAGTCTTCCACACGGCAGTCCTGGAAACGCCGGTCATCTCGCTGATCTGCTGTCCGGAGACATAACCGTCTGTCCCGCGGAGCAGTTTCAATATCTCTGTCTTCATCTGTGATCTCCTTACAATTGATGCACACAGTTAATTATACATGAAAATGCCAGATTCTCAACTTCTCTTTCCAAAATACCGATATCGTTCCTTGAATATAAAATACAGAAATGTTATAATCTATAAACTGTATTTATTATTGACGATTCTGTTTTTATATCATAAAAAGGAGCTTCCGTATGAACACAATTCAACTGCAGTGCTTTGTCGCCGTTGCAGAGCACCTCAATTTCTCACGCGCATCCGAAGATCTGAAGATGACGCAGCCCGCGGTCAGCCATCAGATCCGCTCCCTGGAAGACGAGCTGGAAGTAAAGCTTTTTAACCGTACAAGCAAAAGCGTGGCTCTGACCCAGGAGGGTATCCTGTTCCTGGCAGACGCACAGCTGATCCTCAAGACAGCCCTATCCGCAAAAGAAAGGCTTGGAAGGCATGAACATTTTGTATCTTTTGAGATCGGATGCCATAATCAGGCAGAACTGAACCTGCTTCCGCCGATACTCCGGCAGCTGTCTGAGGACTTTCCCCTGATGCGCCCTTCCATTCACCTTGTCCCCTTCCCCTCTCTGTTCGGCCAAGTGGAAAACAAACAGATCCATGCCGCCTTCGGCACGAAGGAAGATCAGAAGAATACTGCGCTCTGCTTCAGGGAACTCTGTTCCGCATCCATCGCATGCATCTGCTCGCCGTCTCATCCGCTCGCACAGTATAAGACGCTCACAACGCAGCAGCTGTCCGGCAGCATTATCGCCTGTTCACCGCGTCAGATCTCCGATTCAATCTTCAGACTGCAGAATATGCTCCTGGTGAACCTATCCCCGGCACAGCGCTACTTTACCGAGAGTCTGGAGAGCGCTCTGACCATAGTAAAAGCACAGCTTGGATATACCTTATATCCGGATATCGTCCCGGCAAGAGATCCGGATCTGTGCTATATTCCCGTCACAGATATGCCGCGGCTTCCGTTCGGCGTGTATTACCGGTATAACGATACCCACCCTATACTAAAACGTTTTCTCACACTTTGCCGGCAAAGTGACTTCGCCGCTGATTCTTTGATCCGTCAGGAAAGGAGGAGCTCATGATGAAGACAGAACAATCTGCTGATTTTATTCTCGCCGATTCCATTTTATCCGGCGCAGTGACCGAGACCCGCACTGCAGGGTATTCTTTCGCTCATCATCTCCACTCGTCCATCGAGATCTACCGCATCCTGTCCGGCGAGTGCTGTATGACCGTGGGCTCCGTGACCATTCAGTGCAGACGCGGGGATTTCATTTTGATCCTCCCGAATGTACTGCACTCCTTTTATTTAAACAGCGACTCTGACTGTACCTTTATCCATATTCACTTTGACCCCGCGATGTTCTCCCATATTATACTCGAAGACAACGGCGTATGTCCTACTTCGCTTATTCATGCCCTGCTGTTTTCTTCCCGCTTTTATTACCGCATCCCCGCTGATTCCGTACTGGACTGCACACTGAACAAGCTCCTCGAGCTGCAGTCGGCACATTCCGAACACTTTGCCAATGCGGAGATCAATATACTTTTGATCAGTATGATGCTGCATCTTCTGAACCAGAACTCCGCGGATCAGCTGACTTTTTCTTCCCACCAAAACAGCTATGTCGCCTACACCCTGAATTATATTGAAAAGAAGTATATGACTAAGATCAGGCAGACGGACATCGCCTCGCAGCTTCAGATCTCCGTTCGTTATCTCAGCCGGCTGTTCAAAGATTATATGGGCATCCCGCTCTCTTCCTATATTAATATCTATCGGATCAACCGTTCGATCGAGCTTATGCAGGAAACAGACCTTACGCTTACCGAAATTGCCCTGGCCGTCGGGTTTTCTAACGCCCAGCACTATTCTAAAACATTCATAAACATTATCAATGAACCGCCTTCTCAATATCGAAAACGGCTTTTAAAATAATCTTCCGCATTGCAAGCAAAAAAGATGGACCATACTCCATACGGAGTATGAGTCCATCTTTTCTGCACGCTGTCTGTTTTCCTCAAACAGACACTGCATCCTGCTTTTTTATCTTTATGTCAGCTTCTTTTTCTCTTAGCGAGAACCGCGGCTGCTGCTGCCAGCATCATAGCTGCTGCAGATCCTGCGATCGGCAGTACGCTGTCGCCGGTCTTTACTGCTTTGCTTCCTGATGCAGCTGCTGTCGTCTTATTTCCGCTGTTTCCACTGTTCTGGCTGCTGGTCTTGTCCGCTGCTGCGATCTGCTGTCCGCTGCCGCTGTCTGCGCTTCCATTGTCGGAGCTTCCGGTGTTTCCGCCTGCGCTGCTGTCCGGAGCTGACGGTTCGGAAGGTGTCTCATCCGCACTGCCTGTGGAAGCAGTAAGCTGATCCATAGCCGCCTTAAGCCCTGTTTCAGCCGCGCTCACTTCCTCCTCCGTTGCCTGATCATCTTCAAGTACACTCAGCGCCATTGTCAGAGCACTGTTGAACGCTGCGACCACTTCTTCAGAAGCGCCCTCTGTATTCAGTTCATTCGCATCAGTGATCAGCGCCTCAAGAGCATCCTTGCTCGGCTTCAAGCGAAGTTCACCCATCGCCTTCAGCAGTGCTTTCCATGCCTGGTCGATCTCATCCTGCTCTGCGAACTCTTCCTCCAGAACAGCTTCACCCGCTGCCAGAGCGTCCTTGAACGCCTGCTGTCCGTCATCCAGATACTTGCTCAGATCCAGTGTCTTCGCATAGTCCACAACCTTCTGAAGGTCTGTCATGTCTCCGGACTTGAACGACATGTACTGCATGATCTCGATGAGATCCATCCAGCTCTGATCTACCATTGCCTGTGTCACGGACTGGTCGCCGTCCTGAACTCTTGCGAGAATATCCTGGGCTGCCGCTTTTCTTTCATTAAAGATGTTTACAACCGACTCAACAACGCCTTCTGTATCCACTGTCTCGGAAAGCTCTAACGCATACTCAAGAACTGCTGTAGAGATATCGCCTGCCAGCTTCAGTCCGTCAATTGCAGCCTGCAGCTCTGCCGCCGCGCTGTCAACGTCTTCCTGTGATGCAGCCGCATCTGCGAATACTTCTTTTGCAGCATCATATGCTGTCTCGAATACTTCTGCTGTCTCCGGAGTGTAATTGCTGATCTTCGCCGCATATTCATCAGCTGCGGCAAGCACCTCTTCGAGCTCGCTCTTGTCCGCAGATTTCACAACAAGCTGATCCTTCGCGCTGTTCAGCGCTGCCAGGGCAGAGTCAACTGCATCCTGATCTGCATCCGCATCAGCAAGGACTTCCTCTGCCGCTGCGATCGCAGCCTCCATCGCCGCTTTGCTCTCATCTGTATAGATGCTCAGATCCATCTCAGCTGCTTCATCATAAGCCGCCTGAAGCTCGCTCTTATCAACCTCCGGCGCTGTCTCAACAAGTCTGATCTCGAATTTATCGATCTGCGGTCCTTTTCCTGTATCTGGAGCCGTAACAACAAGTGTTCCCGCTCCCGCCTTCGTTACTGTAATATTAAATGTCAGAGTATCTGTCTGCTGGCTTGCGTTCTTTACTGCCTGAGCGTCAGAAACAATAACGCCTTCCGGTTCAGACATAAGCTGAACCTTATTTGTAGAAGAACCGCTTCTGTAAGTCATCGTCACTTCATAAGTGCCGGCCACATCTGCTCTGTATGCATACTTGATATAATCATTTTTTGCGAGACAGTTCACGAACCTGCCTCCGCTTGCCCAGTTGGCGCTGGCGATTGCCATAGGCCAGTTCGGGTCGGATTCACCGTCATTGCTGTTGATCAGCTCTGTCGCGTACTCTGCCTCGAAGGATACCGTCTCATCTGTGGTGCTCGGGAATACAAGCGGGTTTTCCTCTGAAAATTCTGCATCTACATAAGTAATCTCCGGAGTAATATGTACGCTTCCCTTGCTCGGCTGCCCTTCATTAGAAGCCTGTACAAGGATCCAGTCTCCCTTCTCAACCCAGATATTATTCACATCCGGGAAGTCACCCTTTACATTGCTGTCTGTCAGTTTACAGCTCTGCACTTCTTCTCCGTTGACAAGCAGTGTAATGATAACACTTCCGCCGGAATTTCCAGCCTGTCTCAAATATGGCTCATCATCCTTGATGCTGAAGTTTACCATACCCGTCTTCGGAGCACGGAAAGCCATCGCCGTCGCCTCTGCGGTAGTTGTCTTGATCGGTGTAGAAATCAGTCCGTGTACATCGTCTCCATATCCTGAAGTCGTTCCCTGAGGAGCATCGACGCCCGGGCCGTAGTATGTGTCAAGCTGCCAGTTCGGCCATCCGCTTGAGTCTACTTCTGTCATATTCTGCCACTCACCGTCGATCTTTGCCTGTGCGAACCACACATTGCCCTGCTGTCCGTGAACATAATCCTTTGCCCACTGATAGTCGTTCTTCACTGCGATCGTATAGTCATTGGCTGTTCCGTTCTCAGCTGTGATCCTAAGAGTCATTCCCTCTGCCACTGCACCGTCTGCAACTTCTTCCTCACCGTTCCATACGGATACAGAAGCTGTCTCATGAACCTCGACACCGTCCTTCAGTTCTTCTACCGTTGCCGGATTATTCTCTGTAGACGGTACATAGATCGTCTTATCGGATACCATAAATACGGAAGATTTCAGCTCGTTGTCTGTGTTCTCAACGATCGTGTATGTCAGGCTGTCTTCGCCGTACGTAAGCACAACCTTCATTCCGCCCGCCACGATATCTGCATCATCAAGCTCGTTTCCTTCGCTGTCTGTGACGATAAGGGTAACTGCAGAATCATAGATCAGATTTTCTTTCAGTTCGGCTGCCGTCGTGTTCTTCGGAAGCGCGGAAATCTCCAATGCAGATGCATTGACTCTGTATACATTTGAGCGCACTGCCAGAGATACCAAATCACTTTCTGCCGCACCGATCTCCGGAACTGCCGTAAGCTCGTGTCCGAAGAAATCATGCTCAAGCTCAAAACCATTCTGGTCTGTGATCACCTTTCCTGCATTAAGTGCCGGAGAATTTTCTGCCAGCTTATATCCGTCAAATACAGTCTCTTCGTTCGGATCGTCATGAAGCCTTGCTTTACCATCCTCAGCCGCCTGTACCGGACCGGATCCCGCATCAACAAGAACAGGAGTTCCGGCATCCACCTTAACCGCATTTTCATCATTCGGATAGGTGCTTACATTGTAGTACAGATTGTTGTCATAAACCTTGTTTCCGCTCGGATTCCAGTTTGTCGCTGCAACAGGAGTGTCTCCCGCGAAATAGAAGATGTTGTTCTCAATCGTCATCGGCCCATTGTTGGAATGCATGGTGCTCCAGATTGAAGTAAGACCTTCCTTAATATAGAACGTGTTGTTATATACATGGCAGTTTCCGGTGTTGCCCGCCGGATCGAGAGGTCCCATATCTTCATTCTGGCTGATGTTGTAGCGGAAAGTATTGTTGATCGATTCAACGCCGCAGAACATAACCGTGCTTGCCGTATTGCCATGGCTGTAATTGTACTGATAGTTTGTGCCATCGCCGTAATCCGCATCCCATGGCTGTCCGTCGCCGTTTCCTTTTGATGCGTTCATCGTGTTGAAGCACTCGTTATACTGGAAAACTGCGTCCTTACATTTCCACGGCCAGATTCCCGCTGCCACACGCTGATTTCCGACAGCCAGGTAATTTCCTGTCCATTCGCCAGTCGTCGGATCGAGCTGCGGCTGCTGCTTGGAATAATCTGTCGTGTTGATCTGTTTTGCAGCATTCTGGGACACATTGTACTGCACGACCGGTCTGTCCAAATACATGGTTGTAATAGCATCTCCGCCTGAATTTGCCACATAATTGTTCTCGATCACAACGTTGGATGATCCGTATTTTTCCATAGTATCATCGCTGAGCGCCGCTGTCTTGAACTGTCCCCACTGATACGTATAACCGACTGCGATGCCCCAGCGGTTTACCGTATCAAGATAGCAGTTGCGGATCTGTACATCATTATATCTCGCAACTCCTGTCTCACTTTCATTTTCCGGAGTTTCTACGATGAAATAGATTCCTCCGTTCGCCATATGCTTGTTGTAAACATTTCCCGTCACATCATGGATATACAGGTCATCCAGAACGATGTGGTCTACCGTACCCTTGTCCTTTGCCACGCCTGCGACTCCGGTCCTGTCCATTGCAAACGCATCATTGTATTCCTTATCCTTTTCCGTATCTGTCGCAGAAGCACGGTCATTCGTGATCTCAAGTCCGCTGATCTCGATGTACTCTACATCCATAAGCAGGATAGAGGAGGAGACGGTGCCTTTCCACTTATGGTTCGTATTGTCCAGGTGGCCTCCGTAATTCTGATACCACTGACCATGTCCGTTGGTATTAATCTGCGGTCTGTCCCCCTCTCCATAAGTAGACACGATAATAGGTGCCTCTTCGCTTCCGCTGCCCTTGATATGAAGCGCCTGGTCTTCAAATACAGATCCTTTTTCAAGAAGTACCTCGTCTCCCGGCTGAAGCGTGATCTCATTGATCTTGTCCAGCGTCGCAAAAGCCTTGTCCTCAGAGAGACCGTCGTTGCTGTCGTCTCCGTCGATGGAGCTGACATAATAGGTCGTCCCCAGCTCTTCTGCTTCCGCCGTGTAAGCCGGAATCATCGATGCGCCTGATGTAACAACAAGCGCAAGCGCAAGCAGCCCGCTTAACACTTTCTTTTTCATACTCTTTCTCCTTTCTTATTTTGATATATTCTTCAAAGTGAACCGGAGCACGGCATCTCTGTCTCCGTCCACTTGAGAATCTTGTTCTTTCTGCGCGATGATCTCATCATACTTTTGCTCGCGCAGCTCCCTCTCTACAGCAATTCGAGCCGTTTCCAGATCGGCATTTTCTTCACTCTCATCGAAAATCCATTCCCGGCTCTCATAATGCTCCTGAATCTCTTCCTCCGTAAGATCCATGCCTTCTCTGTCATAGTCGTTGCAGTAAGTCTCCTTCAGCATGCTGATCTCATAGCTGATGTATACATCAAGAGGATACTCTCTCAATCCATATACCACTTCTCCCTTCGCCGTCTTTTCAGCCCGGCTTTCCTGATCCGCTTCCCAGCGCTTTACAGCCGCTTCATAGCTTCCGTCATCAATATCTCCGTACTTTTCCGCCAGGCTGTAGACCGCATGGGTATATTTCAGCCACCCTTCTGCATTTTCCGCAAGGATCTCGTACCCGTAACCGTCCGGATATTCCTTCTCCCAGAAGTCTTCACCATAAGGCGTATCATACTCCTCCTGTATCTCCATCTTCGTATCATACTCTACCGCGTCTACAGCTGCCAGATATTCCTCTTGGCTGACTTCGCTCCCGTTGATGCTCAGATAAAAATCCGAACTTCCCTTCCATAGCAGCCACGTCGCCGTTCCTCCCGCCGCAAGAATGACAGCACCGGCAAAAACAGCCAGAAGATACTTTTTCTTTACGTTTTCCCTTATTTTCATTTTAAATCCGCTTTCATTTTGTACATTTTTTCCTCATGCCTTTGTCTCTCATTATATATTTTTACCAAAGAAATTTCTACCACTTTTCTGCTTATAATCTCATTATATTGGTTAAATTCGGAACAAACAAAACAATATTTCTGCTGCTTCACAATAAAAACACGAAAAAAGCCGCGTCCCGGCTGAATAGGTTCCAGCCAGAACACAGCTCACTGTCATTTTTCAAATCCGGAGTTCTGTCAATCCTTCTTCCCCCACAGCTTATCCGCCGTCGGTTTCCACTGCTCCGCATAAGGCTTGCACCGGTCGCAGAGATCGTCCACACTCTCCGGATCCTGATAATCTGTGTTCACCGCGCCCGTCTCCTTGACGAGCTCTCTGAGCTTCTCCGGGTTCTCCAGCATCGGGCAGGGGCGAAGATGATTGTCATTGAACGGCTGGTTGTCGTGATAAGCCTGGAAGATCGGGCTCTTCAGCGCATCCAGCAGCGACACGTCGTGGATGTTCACATTGGAATAATGGATGAACACACACGGTTCCACATCGCCTTTTGCGTTGATGTGCAGATACCTCCTTCCGCCTGCGATGCAGCCTCCCACATACTCGCCGTCGTTCTGGAAGTCCATGCCGAAGATCGGCTTCGTCTCGCGGAAATGACGGATGCGGTGATACATCTCCTCTCTCTGCTCCGGAGTCGGGAGCAGGTCTGTCACCGCGCCGTGTCCCACCGGCATATAGTGGAAGTACCACACAAACAGGGCTCCGCTCTCGATCATCATATCGTAGAATGCCTCGCTGCTCACATCTTCAAAATTCTGGCTCGTATAGCATACAGAGATACCAAACGGGAGCTTATTCTCTTTCATCAGTTCCATCGCATGGCGCACTTTGTGATATACGCCGTTTCCGCGCCGTCCGTCGTTGGCCTGCTCAAATCCCTCCAGGCTGATCGCCGGGACAAAATTTTTCACCCGGAGCATTTCCTGACAGAACTCTTCATCGATCATCGTTCCGTTTGTAAATGCAAGGAACTCACAGTCTGGATGCATCTCACAGATCTTGAAGATATCTTTCCTGCGCACCGTGGGCTCTCCGCCGGTGTAGATGTACATGTATGTACCCAGCTCTTTGCCCTGACGAACGATAGAGTCAATGTCCTCCAGACTCAGGTTATACTGATGGCCGTACTCTGCCGCCCAGCATCCGGTGCAGTTCAAGTTGCACGCCGTTGTGGGATCGAGGAGGATCGCCCAGGGGATATTGCAGTTGTTTTCCTTTGCCTTGTCTTCCTGAACGGCACTTCCTTTCAGGCTGGCATTCGTGATAAAGTTTTGAAAGAATGTCCGGCGCACTCCCGGATCGAGCTCATACAGGCGCAGGATCAGCTGATACCAGTTATTCTTATCCGCAATCGCCTTCCGGATTGCATTCCTCTGGCTTGCATACCAGTCCGCCGGCATAAAACGGTCTACGAAATTCATCAATTTCGGAATATTCTCTTCCGGATTCCCCTCCAAATATTTCAAAGCCTGATTGACTGTAAATTCCTGCATTGTTTCTTTAATCGATTTTCCCATTTGTAATTCCGCCTTTCTTTTTTTGTCTTCTGTGAAATCTTATTTCTGATCTACATCATTTATCACCGGGCAGGGCGCCCCTGCTTCTGCCCGGGATCACTTTCAAAATGCATCATGCATTTAGAATCTTCATAAATTCTTCGCCGGTGATGGTTTCTCTCTGATAAAGATAGTCTGCCAGCTCGTCCAGCTTGTCCCGGTTTTCCTCCAGGATCTTATCCGCCTTTTTGTGCTGCCGTTTCACCAGTTCTACAACCTGCCGGTCGATCTCCGCCTGAGTCTCAGCCGAACAGCTCAGAGAGGTATCTCCGCCCAGATACTGGTTCGTCACTGTCTCCATGGCGACCATGTCGAAGTCCTCGCTCATTCCGTACCGGGTGATCATCGCCCTGGCAAGCTTGGTCGCCTGCTCGATATCGTTGGAAGCTCCTGTGGACGCGGAATGGAATACCAGTTCCTCCGCCGCTCTTCCTCCGGTCAGCGTGGCAATCTTGTTCTCCAGCTCTTCCCTGCTCATCAGGTAGTGATTCCCCTCATCCACCTGCATAGTATATCCCAGCGCTCCCGATGTACGGGGCACGATAGTGATCTTCTGCACCGGCGCAGAATTGGACTGCTTCGCCGCCACGAGCGCATGTCCGATCTCGTGATAGGCAACAACCTTCTTCTCCTGGTCCGTAAGGATCGCATTCTTTTTCTGATAGCCGGCGATCACGACCTCGATGCTTTCCTCAAGATCTGCCTGTGTCACGTAGCTCCTGTTTTCCCTTACCGCCCGCAGCGCCGCCTCATTGACGATGTTGGCAAGCTCTGCGCCGGATGCGCCGGACGCCATCCTGGCGATCACCGAGAAGTCCACGTTCTCGGCAAGCTTTACTTTCTTCGCATGGACCTTCAGTATCTCCTCGCGGCCTTTCAGATCCGGCAGCTCCACAGGAACTCTCCGGTCAAACCGTCCCGGTCTCGTAAGCGCCGGATCCAGTGATTCAGGCCGGTTGGTCGCCGCCAGGATGATGACGCCATTGTTCGTCTCGAATCCGTCCATCTCCGTGAGCAGCTGGTTCAGCGTCTGCTCGCGCTCGTCGTTTCCTCCGACCCGCCCGTCCCTCTTCTGGCCGATGGCATCGATCTCATCGATGAACACGATACACGGAGCCTTTTCCTTTGCCTGCCTGAACAGATCTCTCACCTTGGATGCGCCCATGCCGACGAACATCTCCACGAATTCAGAACCTGACATGGAGAAGAACGGTACATTGGACTCGCCGGCGACCGCTTTGGCCAGCATGGTCTTACCGGTTCCGGGAGGACCTACAAGAAGGATTCCCTTCGGCATGGAAGCTCCGATCTCCCGGTATTTTGACGGATTGTGAAGATAGTCCACGATCTCCGCAAGATTCTCTTTCGCCTCATCCTCGCCCGCCACATCGGAAAACTTGATTCCTTCCGATGACTTCACATAAACTTTGGCATTGCTCTTCCCCATTCCGAAGATCATGGAGTTGGGACCGCCGCCCGCTTTGTTCATAAGCTTTCTGGACATATACTGTCCGATCCCCACAAAGATCAGGATGGGAAGGACCCACGACAGCAGGAACGTAAGGATTGGAGAAGCCTGTTCGATGATCTGACCGGAAAACACTGCTCCGGAATCATACAGCCTCTGGGTCAGATCCGGATCGCTTACCATACCGGTCTTATAGATCTGGTCTTCCTCCTTATTCGTAAAGACGATCTCATTGTCCTCCTGGTTGATATCGACCCGTCCGATATCCTTCTCCTCCGTCATCTGCATAAATGTATCATAGCTGACCTCCCGCACCTGCCTTTCCGCTGCCCACGGCATGAGCAGGAAATTGAACACAAGCAGTACGATAAGAACGATCACATAATAATAGATCAGCGGTTTTCTCGGTTTCTTTACTTCCTGCATTCTTCTGTCTCTCCTTTCTTCTCATCCACTGCGCTTTTTCTGCTGTCCAGAGCTCTCAGCGCAGAGATGAGCGCCTGCTGCACGGACAGCGTGGCAAAGTCCATGGCAAATTCCGCATACAGCATACCCGCCTCTTTCTCATCTTCTTCCGGACTGCTGTCATCTGAATGAACATCCTTTACAAGCTGCTTTTTCATCTCCTCGATCTTCTGCCGGTAGTCAAGCTGAGCCTGTGACAGTTTCGCCACCGCTCCGGACCGGCAGGACTTTACCTTTTCTTTCAGAAGGAGTGTATTTTCTTCAAACTCATCCTCTGCCTTCTGAAGCTCTGAATGAATCTTGTCTCTGCCTCCCTCTTCGCAGACACGGACTCTGCACTGCAGCTTTCCGTACTGCTCTTCCAATTCATATAACTTAAAAGCAAATACGCTTTCATCAATATTCATGAAAAAACGTCCTCCTTTCTTCCTGTTAATGCCCCTGCACTTTTTATATAGCAGATACAGTTTCAGATTTCGACTCTCAATTTTTTCGATCTGTCTTTACATTTTTTGAAATTTGTCAGGATGGCTGACAGATTTTCAATTTTGTAAAGACAGAGTCCGAAAATTATAAGTGGCAGTTCCACGGGGTATCGGCTATATTGAAATTACCGGAAGGGATCTCTCAAGCATCCTCGGGTTTCGCCTGCTGCGCGCCTGATCCGGTATAAAAAAGAATGGTTGACAGTAAACTGATAAATAAGGAGAGATGATCTATGAGATGGTTTGATTCAGACTTTGATTATGTACAGGAACTGATCGACACCTGGAACAGAAGAAGGAAGAAAATGCGCACCGCATACTTTATCATGGCAGTGGTGCTCCTTATCGCCGGCGTGCTGACCGCTGTATTCCCTGTGGGCATTTTCGCCGTGATCCAGTATTTCGCCGCACTGGCAGTGATCATCATCGGCATCTATCACTTTGTGGCATTTGCATCCATGACGTACTACTTTAAGGACTACATGCTGCTCCTGTCCGGCATCCTGAATGTGCTGATCGGAGTCATGCTGTTCGTCATGCCGGTCACGCTGACCGTACAGGTGATCACATTCATGCTTGCGTTCCTGCTGATCTTCAGCGGAGCAGAAAAGCTGTCAATGGCATCGCGGCTCAGATATTTCCGCATCCCGCACACCGGTTCCCTGACCTTCAGCGGGATACTCAATATCATACTTGCCGTCATTTTCCTGCTGCTCCCATTCGTATCCGCACTGGCGCTGAACTATATCCTGGCAGCCTATCTGCTGCTCACAGGCGCCGCACTTCTGGTGGAAGCGATCGGAATGCATAAAATAGAAAGATAAACCGCTAAACCGCCGTCAGTAACCGGCGCCGGCTCCCACAGCCCGCGCGGCGGCAGAAAGGAATGTAGACAGAATGGAAATGGATATCGAACAAAGGCCGAAAAAAACAGCGGACAGGATGCAGATCCTCACGACGCTCAACGAGAACTATCTTCCCCGCCTGCAGGTGCTCATCACCTCACTGGGCGTCAATCAGCCGGAGGATCCGGCCGACATCTGGCTCATGCACAGCGGCATTCCCCAGAATGTCCTGGAGCCTGTCAGACGTCAGTGCCGTTCTTACGGCTTCGGCTTCCACCCGGTGGAGATCAGCAGCGGCGCCTTCCTCGGCGCACCTGTGAGCAGCCAGTATCCCCGGGAGATGTATTACCGGCTCCTTGCGGCAGAATTTCTGCCGGAGAGCATGCGCCGCATCCTGTATCTGGATCCGGATATTCTGATCATCAATCCGCTCCGCCCGCTCTGGGAAACAGATCTGAAGGGACATCTCTTTGCAGCGGCCGCCCATACGGGGAAAACCGAGCTGGCAAACAACATCAATCAGTTCCGGCTCGGCACAGATCACAATTATTATAACTCCGGAGTCCTTCTGATCGATCTGGACAGAGCGCGAAAGGAGATCAAAGCGGGGGAGATCTTCCGCTTTGTCGAGGAACACGTCAGGGAACTGCTCCTGCCGGACCAGGATATCCTAAACGCCATGTACGGATACCGCACCCTTGAGATCGACGATTCGATCTGGAATTATGACGCCCGAAATTACAACAACTACCTGCTGAGAAGCGCCGGTATCTGCGACATGGACTGGGTGATGCAGAACACGGCGGTCCTGCATTTCTGCGGGCGTTCCAAGCCATGGCAGAAGGGATATATGCACAGATTCGGGATCCTCTATAAACATTACGAAAGAATCACACAGAGAAACGGGAGCGGATATTGAAAATCCACTCCCGTTTCTCTGTGTCTTATACTTTCTCTCTTCCCGGGAACATCCTTCCCGTGATGATCTTCTCCATCTGGATCACAAGCTTCTCTTCGTTCAGGTTCGGCTTTCCCACATACTGGAGAAGGACGCCGACCATGCCGCTTGCATAAAACTTCAGCATAACCTCCATATCGTCAACGCTTATATCAATATTCTGCACCTTGCTGCGCGCGATCTCCGCAAGGTAGATGGTCACGGCCTCTACCAGCATGCCCTCGATCTGCACCCATCTCCGGGAATAGATCAGTTTCTCCAGTTTATCCTTGTTCTGTCTCACAAAAGAAACGTACGCACTCAGCGCTCCGATGCGGTCCTCCGCCTCAAGGCTTCTCTGCGCCAGCTCCTGGGTCGAGCGTCTGAACGTCCACTCCAGGACATCCATGATATCTTTAAAGTGATAATAGAACGTCTGCCTTGAAATGTGGCATTCCCCGATCAGCTTCGTCACCGTGATCTTATCGATTTCCTCTTTATCCAGCAGTTTTACAAAAGTGTCAGCGATCAGCGTCTTCATATCTTCCTTCATATGCCCTATTCTTCCACTCCAAGTGTTGCCATCATGACTGCTTTGATCGTGTGCATCCTGTTCTCCGCCTCGTCAAATACCTTGGACTGCTCCGATTCGAACACCTCGTCCGTCACTTCCATATCCTGAATACCGAAACGCTCTCCCATCTCTTTTCCGATCTTGGTCTTCAGATCGTGGAATGCCGGCAGGCAGTGAAGGAAGATCGCATCTTTCTTCGCGTTTGCCATGACTTCTTTCGTCACCTTATACGGAGTCAGTTCGCGGATCCGCTCCTCCCACACCTCATCAGGCTCACCCATGGATACCCATACATCGGTGTAGATCACGTCCGCATTCTTCGTCCCCGCCTTCACATCGTCAGTCAGGGTGATCGTCGCCCCGGACTCCTTCGCATATTCCTGGCACTGAGCTACAAGCTCTGCATTGGGGAAATATTTCTCCGTAGTGCACGCCACAAAGTCAAGCCCCAGCTTGGAGCATGCGACCATCAGGGAATTTCCCATGTTGTAGCGGGCGTCTCCCATGTACACCAGCTTCAGCCCTTTCAGCTTCCCGAAATTCTCCCGGATCGTCAGCATATCCGCCAGCATCTGCGTCGGATGATACTCATTGGTCAGACCGTTCCAGACCGGAACGCCGGCATATTTTGCCAGGTCCTCCACGATCTCCTGGCCGAATCCGCGGTACTCGATCCCGTCAAACATCCTTCCAAGCACCCGTGCAGTGTCTTCAATACTCTCCTTCTTGCCGATCTGGGATCCCGTCGGTCCAAGATAGGTAGCGCCCATTCCCATATCATGAGCCGCCACCTCGAACGCGCAGCGGGTCCTCGTACTGTCCTTCTCAAAGATCAGCGCAACGTTTTTCCCTTTATAATGGTCAACCGGAACTCCGTTTTTCTTCTTCTCCTTCACATCAGCCGACAGGTCGATCAGATAAGTGATCTCTTCCGGCGTAAAGTCCTTCAGTGTCAAAAAATTCCTTCCTTTTAAGTTCATCATTCTATCCCTCTCTATCTTATAAAATATATCCACAAATCCCGGCAGATCTTCCATATCCTCAAAATCTTCCAGCCGCTCATACCTCTCTCTGACAAGCCGTCTCAGCCTGTCCACTGTGTAGATACAGTATTTCGGCACGCGCATCAGCTTTGCCGCCGCTTCCAGCGCAGCCATATACAGTTCCTTGTCTGTATACCCCGGCGCGATCCTGAGTACAAATGCAAGTTCTGCCTTCTCTATCTCCGTGAGATCCCGCATTCTCCGCACATACCACTCGTCTGTGTGTTCCTGGTCGATATAGTATATGATCCCTTCCAGACCATAGAGCATCCGCTTCGCGTCATAGTATCCGATCTTCATGTTCTGACAGCTCCGTTCACGCTCGAACTCGATGATGCTTCCAAGCTTTACCCTGGGACCGATCCTGTACAGCTCACCGTCCTCTGGCATCCGCACCCTCGGCTCTCTTCCCGGACCGTAGATCCGTATCTCGATCAGGTCCGTATACCCCCGCTTTATAAGGACGTCTGCCGGGACATTGTTGACCACTCCTCCGTCGATATAACGCCTGCCGTCCTCCATGGGCTCGTTCTTGAATCCCAGGAGATATGCGCTTGCCAGGAGAAAATCTTCCAGCTTTCCCTCTGGGATCTCCTCTATGCTCAGCTCCAGTTCCTTCAGATCAGTCAAAGAAAAAGTCACGATACAGAATTCTTTCCCGCTGTTCCGGATCTTCTCCTCATCCACATTCTCATGGATCAGCTTCCGCAGGGGACCCACATCCACGCCGCCGTCCCGCAGGATTTTCTTCAGTTCCGAGACGATATCCGCAAACTTCTGTTCTCCGCGGAAGAGCTGCTTCATCCACTCGTCATCTACTGACATGATGTGCGAAAACTTCATCTCGCTCCAGATCTTCTCTGCGCGCTCCACTTCATCCATACAGATGAGTGCTCCGTTCAGCGCGCCCACAGAAGTCCCCGCCACAGCGGCGATCTTCACCCCAGCTTCCTTCAGCGCCTTCCACGCGCCGATCTGGTAAGCGCCCCTGGCGCCTCCGCCGTCCAGGACAAGCCCGTATTCTTTTGTCAGATCAAGTAATGGTCTCATAAGCTCCACCCCGTTTTTCAGAACAGATACAAGTTTCCTCTGCTCAAAGATCATGAAGCCTGCATACCGGTTTCCTCCGGCACACTAGCCAGTATACACGCTTGTGCATAAAAATGCAAGTTATTTGCATAAAATTGCATTTCTGGTTGTTACTGTTCACACCGTACTCTGGGATAGAAAACTGCATCGTCCTGCTTGCATGTAAGAGGCAGTTTCCTATCTCAGAGCGCGCGTGGAACTCGTAACCGCCGCCCACATAAGCAGTCTTAGCACGAAGTGCGGAACTGGAGCGCGTCAGCGCGACGAGTGCGCATGCTGGCGGCGGTTAGGTGTGGACTGTTACTTCTATACGAATATAGTCACACTGAAGGTGTCTTCCGTATAACTGACATCCATCTCTCCCCGGTACTTCTGTACGATCTGCCGCACATTCCGCAGGCCGATCCCATGGGAGCTTCTGTCATCCTTATCGGTCTCAAAGTTCCCGTTCTTCTCTGTTATCTTGTTCTCTTTTGAGTTGACGATCTCGCAGCTGAAATGCCCGTTCCTGCAGCGCGCTTTCAGAGAGATCCTGCGCTTCTCCCTTTCCCGGATCTTCTCGCACGCCTCCACCGCATTGTCCAGCGTATTGGCAAACAGGGAACAGAGATCGATATCGTCTATGGGAAGCGCCTCTTCCAGGTCGACCTGATATTCACAGGGGATCCCTTCTTCCTCTGCTTTCTCCATCTTGGCATTGAGGACTGCGTTCACCACAGGGTCGGGACAGTAGACCCTTGTCCCGGATGCGAACTCCTGGTCCAGGCCGTGCAGATATTCTTCCGCCTTCTCATACCTGCCGTCTCTCAACAGAGTCTCCACCACGCTCAGATGATTCTTCATATCATGGCGCATCCGGCGCACCGTCTGCTGGCTGCTCTCGACCTCCTGATAATAGGATTTCTGATACCGCATGGTCTCAAGCTCCATATCCGACCGCACGATCTTCGCCATATAGGTACACAGGCAGCAGCATCCCATGCTGGTGATCAGCGTGGCGATGCACGCCGGCCATGCAAGATAAGAATCATCATAGGTACACTTATAGATAATGATGATGATTCCGATGAACGACGCCAGAGAGATCAGGGACAGGACGAGCCACATCCTCTTCGTCAGCATCCGGACCGCCTGCGGCACCCACACCTTCACGCACCGGTAGATCAGATACCACGCCGACACCTTGAGAAAGCGGGTGAACAGGTAGAGCGCGGTCTCCCAGTCAGGCGCCATATTCTTATGAAATACGTACTGCCAGATCTGCTGCCCGATATCCTGGAACAGAAAGGCGAGAGACATCATCGCCGGATAGACGATAAGTGCGGCGGTGATCTTCATATACCACTCACTCTTGTGGAATATGATCAGGATCGGCAGGAGCACAAAAAGGCTTCCCACCGTCCCGGTCACCTCCTCCGGGTATACGATCGCATTGCATCCCACAATCAGGCATGCGATCTCCAGTATATGAAAGAAACGGTTCCTGAACCTGAGGGGAACGAACTCCTTCAGTACAAGAAAAACAAGCACGGAATAGGCAGTCAGAGAAATCCAGTCTGCAAGAAAAAATATCACTTTCATTTTTCACTACTCATCTTTCCCATATTATTTACAATCTCGCCGCTCACTCCCGCGGTCTACTGCAGCATGTATTTTGCAAAGGCGATGGAGAGCTCCGATTTACACGACCGGCTGACCGGCAGCTCTTTCCCGTCCACCACCGCTGTATTCTGGCGTACCGCATCGAGGTATTTCAGATGGACCAGATACCGGTTATGGATCCGGACAAATGTATCCGGCAGCTCCGCCTCCAGGTCACTGAGTTTCTCATAAAATGTATATTCCCTGTCCGTGGTCACCGCATGCACGGTGCGCCGGTCGCTGGAAAAGTATTTTACCGTGGACAGGGGCACGCGGATGCTCCCTCCCTTCTGTTCGATCACATAATACTTTTCCGCATCTATATCCAGTGCTTCCAGAGCCGTATGGAGGACCGATGCGATCCGCTCCGGCTCATAAGGCTTCAGTATATAGTTCAGCGCCCGCACTTCGTACCCCTGAAACACAAAGTCCGCATACGAAGTGACAAAGATGATCTCCATCTGACGCTTCATCTCCCGCAGCTTTCTCGCCGCTGCGACGCCGTCCATCCCTTTCATCTCAATATCCAGAAAAAGGAGCTGACAGTCTGTCTTCTCCAGTCCGGCGATCAGCGCCTCCCCGCTGTCAAATTCAGTGATATGATAGTCGATCCCGCACAGCTCCAGCTCCGTGGCCAGGATTCTCTTAAGGTCGCTGCGAAAGACCTTCTCGTCATCGCAGACTGCAAGCTTCATTATGATGTATTCCTCCCTCACACATCCCGGAATTTTCCCGGCAGTCCGTCCGTGCAGCGGGATATAAGGAACCGATCTGCACGTCCGGACTGCTGTCAGTTTTTCTCGTCCGCACGCACCGCGGCGCACGGGCGAGTCACGAAAAAATTATACCACTTCATACAGTGAGCAGACAAGTACCGCCTGCGGGAACTGTATTCCGAATATAACCGTTCAGCCCGCGCCATTCGCAAAGCCGCACATACGTGCTCCTGCGGCTGCGCCGCTTCTTTGCTCATATATGGGCTCTCCCTTTTGGCTGTTGCTGCCGAATATTACAAAATCTATGTCAAACTTGACATCACGCCTCGTTCAATCCGCCCCTTCTTTTTACTACAATAGATTCCAGAAAGACACAACAAGGAGGACATGAAAATGCTGAAGGTAGATCATCTCTATAAAAGCTATCAGACAGGCAGAACAAAGTATGAAGTTTTAAAAGACGTATCATTCGAAGTAAAAGAAGGCGAATTTGTCGCTGTCATGGGACCGTCAGGCTCGGGCAAGACAACGCTTCTGAACTGTATTTCCTGTTTTATCCCTTATGACAAAGGAACCATATCACTGAAAAACGCCAACCTTTCCAAGCTGGATGAAAAGCAGATCGCAAAGGTGAGAAACGAAAAGCTTGGCTTTGTATTCCAGGACTTCATGCTCCTGGACGGGCTCACGATCCTGGAAAATGTGTGCGTGCCGAAAGTCATCCGCAAAGAGCCCTGCAAACAGATGGAGACAAAAGCGAAGAAACTCCTGAAACTGTTCGGCATCTCAGAGATCGCGGACAAATATCCCGCTGAGATCTCCGGCGGACAGAAGCAGCGCACTGCAGTCGCCCGGGCGCTGATGAACGATCCGCTCCTGATCCTCGCGGACGAGCCCACCGGCAACCTGGACAGCCGTTCCAGTGAAGCTGTCATCGGAGCGTTCCTGGAAGCGCAGAAAAAGCTGAACGCCACCACATTCATGGTGACCCACGACAGCTTCTCGGCAAGTTACTGTGACAGAGTCATCGTGATGAAGGACGGAAAGATATTTACCGAGCTTGTGAGAAAGGGCGGTAGGAGAGAATTTCTCGACGAGCTGCTGACAGTATTAAAAGACTTGAATGGTGGTGAGTAAAATGACGCTGGGGAATTTATGGGGCAAATTAAGGAAAAGAAACAAAGGAGACTATCGCCAGTTCCAGTTCAGCACTGCATTTGCAGTCATGCTGATCTCCTCCTTCCTGATGCTGGTGTGCAGTCCTCTGATCCAGGGGGCTCTCCCCGAGGGCGGAGACTCAGGAAAGCAGGTATGGCTGAGCTTCGGCGTCTCTGCCATAGGCTGTATCGTGTTCGTACTGTATGTGACAAAGCTGTTTCTCAGATATAAGAGCAGAGAGATCGGCATCTTTCTCGCACTGGGAGCGGAGAAGCATACCCTGAAGCGCTCCCTCGCGGGAGAGCTTGCCCGGATGACCGCCGTCTGCTCCGCCGCGGGGATCCTTCTCGGCGCAGTGATCGCTTTCATCGCCGGAAATATAATAGAAGTCCTGGTCGCCGACGTATATGACGGGGACTTCACATTTACCTTAAGCGGGCTGCTGCTCTCCGTCTGCTATGCGCTCATCCTGTTCCTGTTCATACAGTTTCAGGCAGGCAGGGCAATGAAGCGGACCAACGTCATAGAAGTCATCAATGAACAGCGCAGGCAGGAGCCGATGAAGAAATCCGTGTCAAAAGCATATCTGATCAGCGGGATCGCACTGACGCTGGCAGGGATCTTCGGCGCGCTCATCCTTCCGCAGGTCGTCGCTTATACGGCAGGGATCTTCCTCGGCGCATGGACAAATGCATTTTACCTTGCGGCAGTCTTCGGCGTGTACCGTGTGCTCGTATATGCCGTGTCCAGCCACCAGCGGGGAAGAAATCCGCAGAAATATTACAACAACCTGATCGATTACGGCATGATGAAGTTCCAGGGAGCCTCCGTGGTCCGGAACATGCTGGTCATCACGCTCCTCCTGTTCGGAGGGCTGTATGCCGTCTCCTATCTGCCGGCAATGCTGACCGGCTCCGCTTCAGAGCAGGGCTATGAGGCAGAATATTCCTACCGCTATCTGAACGATGCGGAGGAGCCCTCCGAGAGCGGGATCAGCGATCTTGCCGAAAAACACGGTCTCACTGTGGAAAATTACCGGGAAGGGGATTTCCTCCGCGTATTCGGAAGCGGCACAGAACGCGACGCAGATGAGAATGATCAGCTCATCGAGACCTACTATGACAGATTCGCGCAGTATGACGTGACAAGCGCATCCGAATTCGAAGAACTGACCGGGATCAGCCTGGATATCCCCGACGGGTCCTATTATCAGATCATCGGCAGCACTTCCTATGAAAATATCTGGAATCATTTCGGAGACATGGACAAGCTTTATATTGAGAGCGAAGACGCCTATCTTCCCTTCTCCTACGTGGACACCGTTTCCTATGAGTCCCTGAATATCAGCGGGGACAACAACATGGGCGACGCATCCCGCTTCGTCGTGAGCGACGCAGATTTCGAGCGCCTGAAAGCCGGTCTCTCCGAGGACAGCCTGGAGACCCAGGTCCTGTTCGACACAGATGGAGCTTCTTTGGATGAGATCGCATTCTCCAATGAACTGTTCCGCACACTGGCGGAAGGAATGTCTGAAAAGATGGATGTGCTGACCTATTACAACGCCGCTTCCGCCGAGAGAAAGGAATCTGAATATGCAGAGACGTTCACCGGTGCGGCCGTAGATCCGGAAAATGCGCTGCAGGCGACAGACTGGCAGTTTGCTCCTCAGCTGGTTCCTCTTCTGGACCAGCAGATGCTCATGGCACTGGCAGCCCGCCTCCTGACCTTCTCATACATCTTTATCATCTGTATCGCTGCGGTTGGAGTCATCGGTTATACGAGAAGCCAGAACGTAGGACTTACGAACCGTCAGGTATTCGAAGATATCCGGCGGCTCGGTGCAGACCGTCAGTACAGACGGACTCTGATGCGCAGACAGCTCCGCAAAGTCTTCGTGCTCCCGACCATCCTCGGCATCGGGCTGTGCCTGCTGTACGAACTGCTCATACTCTGGAACAACGACGGACAGATCAGCGCCGGAGAGGCCAGATCCATGCTGATCATCGCCGCGGTCGCAGCTGTAACCGCTGTCTATCAGTTTGTGGTATACAGGTTATCTGCCAGAAAGACCGGGCGGCTGCTGGAGCTGTAGTCCCGCACCTGCCCCGGCAGAAATGCCAGAAGCTTCTAACGGGCTGGCGCGCAGATCCGCAGATGCGCTGCGCAGACCTTCGGACGTGCTGTGCAGCCCCCCCGGAAGCGCTGTGCAGTCCCCCGGAAGCAAAAAGACGGAAAGGAAGGACCATGAACAGACAGAATCAAAAGATCCGCGAGATCACATTTTCCGGACAGGACGCCATGCTCCTCATCCCGCCGGGGATGCTGAAGGAAACCGTGGTGCTCTGCCGGAAAGCCCCGGAAGCACTGGTCGTTCTGGATGAGTTCTTCCCGCCCGGACTCAGGGAGTATCTCATGCAGGTGCTGGAAGCGAACCGGCACCTGCCCCTCTTTTCCGGCAGCATTCTCCCCGCCGGGCACACTTCCGGCGATACGCCATTTTCCGGGACAGAGAACGCGGACGATCTCTTCGCGCTTATCCTTCTCCAGCTGAGCGGTCTTAAGATCGACCGCCGGCTCTGGTTCTCGGAGCTGGAATATAAGCAGACCCCTGACAGGATCCGCTTCCTTCATATGAAATACACGCCGGAAGCCCGGGACATCTCGCGGGAGGGCGGACTCTTTCTGTACCGGACAAAGGGATATGGAGCGCGCAAGGCGGAAGGGCATGAAAAAGGCGGGATCTCCTTTGTATTAGATCCCGCCGGTCCCGCTTAACCTCAAGCCTGCTCAGCCTCGCTTCTGCTTGCTCTCTCCCGCTCAGCCTCGCTCCTGCTCAACCGATAAACTCCGTCTCTGCCTGCTCACCTCAAACATGAGCACAGCCGCAGCCACCGCAGCATTCAGCGATTCTGCCATGCCCTGCATGGGAATAATAACGAGATGATCCGCGCACTCCGCGACCTCATCCCGCAGGCCGTTCCCCTCATTGCCGATCAGAAAGGCGCAGCCTTTTCTGTAATCCTCATGATCATATGCATTCTTTCCTTTCAGGTGCGCCGCATATATCCCAAGCCCCGCTCTCTTCAGTTCCCCGATAGTCCCGGGGAGGTCCTCAGCATAGAGGAAGGGAACCCGGAACACCGCTCCCATGGTGGAACGGATCACCTTCGGATTATAAATATCAACGCAGTCCCTGCTCATAATGACCCCGGTCACTCCCGCAGCCTCCGCTGTGCGGAAGATCGTGCCGAGATTACCCGGATCCTGCAGGTTGTCAAGCACAAGGACGTGGGCCTGCGCCGGCTCCCTGCCGAGGATCTCCTCCATCCCGTACTCTTTTCTCTTCACGACCGCCAGGATCCCCTGGGGAGTCTTCGTGTCAGAGACATGGGCGAATACAGTATCGGAAAGGATCTCCACCTCTGCCCTGCTCTTGATCTCCGCCAGTTCTTTCTTATGTTTTTCCGCGTAAGTTTCTGACAGATATATCTTCTCGATTCCCGGTCCCCAGGCAGGATCCCCGATAAGTTCTCCCGCCATGCGGGGCCCCTCCACAAGAAATACTCCCGCCTCGTCTCTGGCGCGGCTTTTTTTCATCAGCCGGATCAGTTCTTTCACCTGGGCGTTCGCCGTACTTGTGATCATTATCTGTCCCCTTTCTTTGCGTCGAACTTCTGCAGAACGTCGTTTGCCCCGATCATGATAAGGATCGCATTCGCCGGAAGCGGCTCCTGGGGATCAAAGGTAACGTCCACCTGCTTGTTGATGATGATCCCCACCACATTGATCCCAAAACGCTCGCGCACCTTCAGGTCTGCAAGGCATCTGCCCTGCCACCTCTCCGGCACGACAGCCTCTACCATGCTGTAATCCTCGGACAGCTCGATCCAGTCTGTGAATTCCTTTGCCACAAGGTTTTTCGCCACACGGCTTCCCATCTCGACCTCAGGGTATACGACCGAATCAGCGCCGACCTTTTTCAGTATCGTTCCCTGCAGCTTATCCTTGGCCTTGGCGAGGACCATGGGGATGCCCATCTCCTTGCACAGCATGGTCGCCATGATGCTCGCCTCAAAATTTTCTGATACGGCGATCACCGCTCCGTCCAGATTTCTTCCTCCCAGCGCCTCCAGCGCTTCCGGATCAGACACATCCGCCTTCACCGCATAGGACACCTGTTCTGAGATCTCCTGGATCTTCTCGAACGACTCATCGACTACCAGCACATCCGCCCCCATTTTCTCCAGCGTCAGCGCCACGCTCCATCCGAAGCTTCCCAGTCCAAGTACAGCAAATTGTTTACTCATTGTTCTGCTCTCCTGTTATTGTTTTTTCTTGATAAAAGTCTGCATATTCTTTTCTATGCTCTCTGTCCCGGATCAGCCGAGCATGATCTTCTTCTCAGGCAGTTCCCGGAACTTATCGCTCTTATTCGATTTGCCGGCAAACACAAGCGCCATAGTAAGCGGTCCGATTCTTCCGATATACATCAGCATCATCAGGACCACGTGGCTGGCACGGCTCAGATGGGGAGTGAGGTCCGCCGACAAACCTACCGTACCGATGGCTGAGGAAGCCTCATACATCAGATTCAGGAACTCCGCCTGTGAATCAAAGACAGACATAGCCGCCACTGCTGCAAGCCAGCATGTAAATGTGATCAACGTAATTGTGATCCCGGAACGGACAGTGTCCATATCAACTCTCCTGCCGAAACATTCTGTGTCCTTCTGTCCCTTCAGCACACAAAGTACTGTCAGAAAGAGCATCGCCGCCGTTGTCGTCTTAATACCGCCCGCAGTACCCGCTGGGGATCCTCCGATGAACATAAGGATACATCCCAGCAGCCTCGAGCTCTCGGTGAGCCCCGACTGAGAAACGGAGGCGAATCCAGCAGTACGCGTAGTCACTGACTGAAACGCAGACGCCATCACCTTCTCAGGCACACTTAAGTTTCCCATCGTCTCCGGATTGTTGAATTCCAGCAGAAAATATCCCACCGTTCCGAAAAGAATCAAAAATGCCGTCATCGACAGAACGATCTTACTCTGAAGTCCCAGTCTTGTAAAAATCCTTTTCCGCGCGCCTTTTTCTCCCGCGCCTTTCTTCGCCGTCACGTAAACATCATGCCATACTGGGAAACCGAGACCTCCCATAACGATCAGGAACATTGTCGTCAGGCTGACCAGCGGCGAATCAACATATTCCATAAAGCTGGTGCTTCCTATAATATCGATCCCCGCATTGCAGAATCCGGAGATTGAATGAAAGATGCCGTACCAGATTCCCCGGGCCGCGCCAAACTCGGGCACGAACTTGATGGAAAAAAGGACCGCTCCGATCCCTTCCACAATAAAGGTTCCCCTCACGATCCGGATAATAAACTTGACAAGCCCTGAGAGTGTATCCAGCCCGTACGCCTCCTGGATCAGGATCCTCCCTTTCATGGAGATCCGCTTTCCAAGAAGGAGAAAGAAAGAAGCCAGGCACGCGATCACGCCCAGTCCTCCGATCTGGATCAGGATCAGCACTACAATCTGTCCGAACAGTGTATACTGCTCCGCTGGGATCACTGTCACAAGTCCGGTTACGCAGACCGAAGTCACCGAGGTAAACAGTGCGTCGATAAATTCAATCGGCTTCTGGTTACACACCGGAAGCCAGAGAATAACTCCTCCTAAAAAAATCACCCCGAAGAAGCCCAGCGCTACGATCTGCATCGTACTCAGTCTGACCCTTCTGGGACTTTTTTCCCGTCTGTCCATAGTATCCTCCAAAATATGAAACGAATGTCTCGGCATCCGTCCGTTTTGCACTGCTATATTAGCACAGGTCCATGGAATATTCAATTTGATCGTCAGATTATAGCAGTTTCTTTACAGCCGTTTGTTACTTATTGTTTCCATCATGCTCAGGGACAGGGACATCCGGATCCTGACATCCCCTCCTAACGTCCCAGGATCTCAGCCTCTCCCAGTTCTTTCAGGAACTGCTTCCGCCCGTATCCCTCGAATTCCGCCGTCACCGTCATCTCGTCTTCAGCGACAAGAACGCCCTCTCCATATTTTCTGTGCCTGACTCGGAGAACTTCCCGAACAGACTCCTCCTTTTTCCGGATCTGTTCCCGCACCTGGCGCCCCATGCGCTGCAGATCGCTCCTTCTCTCCTCCGGACTCTTCCTGTCTCCACGCTCCAGAACCTGCTCCGGGATCATGCGGAGATACCGGCCGGGTTCTCCATGCACGCCGGGCTCCCCCGGATTCGTATACCAGGAAAGCTCCAGGCTGTTCTTCGCCCTCGTGATGCCCACGAAGAACAGGCGGCGTTCCTCTTCCTCCTGCTCAAAGCTCCTGCACTGCAGGGGAATAAGCCCCTGATTGACTCCGATAATAAACACCGTATCAAATTCAAGGCCCTTCGAGGCATGAAGCGTCATCAGCTTTACCCGGTCCGGAGCTTCCCTCCGCTCCCGGGACTCTTCATCCCCGGTCTTCTCCCCGGCGTCAGCCTGCATTCCATAGAGAGAAGAGCTGTTGATAAATTCTCTGACTGCATCGGCAAAGCAGACTTCCACTCCATCTTTCCGGCTGTCTTTCGGGATCTTTGCCGCACCGGTTTCCGAAGCGCCTTTCTGGCTGACGTTCCGAATCTCCCCGGCGCCTCCTCGGCTGCAGGATACGCACATCTTCTCCAGGAACTCCAGGACCAGCCGTTCATCCCCCTCATACCCTGCCGAAGTGGGATGAAGCGCTTCCCTCAGCCCGAAGTACTCGAAAAGGTCTGCCGCCGAAGCACCGCTGAAATCCTCCGTGAATCTTTTCATCCGGCTGTACAGCATCTCCGCTTCTCCTGCAGCGCCTGCGACCTGAGGAACAGTATCACCCATAATTATATGCTCTGCCTTCTTCTTCGTACATTTTTCCCCATACTGCTTATCTGTCAGTACCTGTACCGCCATTTGGTCATCTAATGGATTTACAGAGAAACGCAATACTTTCACAATCCAGTTTAAAACCGGAATCTCCTTTATCGTCTTCTTCACAGAGAGTTCAAATGGGATCCCCTGTCTCTCGAACACTTTCATCAAAGTCTCCGACTGTCTCTGGAGCCGGTAAAACACTGCGATCTCACTGTAAGACTTTCCTTCCTCATGGAGAGCCCGGATCCGCTCCGCCAGATATTCTGCCTCCTGAAAGGGATCGTAATGATTCTTCACCGTGATCCTGCTCACATCCGTCCTGCTTCCCTGAATGCCGCTGCCGAACTGCAGGAACCGGTTCGCCGCTTCAAGGATGGAGGCGCTGGACCGGTAGTTCACCGGAAGCGACAGCTCCTTCGCCCCGAACCGGTGCTTCAGGAGAAAGAACATATTCTCCCCGGTGCCCCTCCAGCTGTAGATCACCTGGTTGGGATCGCCGACAGCAAAAAGCTTCGCGTCTCCATAGTCTCTGAGCGCTGCCAGGAAATCAAGCTGAAGCAGATCGCTGTCCTGCACCTCGTCCACAATGATCCACGCCGGCCGCCAGACTTCTGTCTCAGCCTTCTTCTCCACGCGGAGCAGTCCCGTACAGACTTCCAGCAGATCCGCAAAGGACATCTTATTCTGCCGCCGCTTCTCTCTCTCCAGCAGCGGATAGAGCCGGAAGAGATCATCCTTATACCGGCTCTCCGTCTTTCCCGACAGATACGCCTGCCTCTCCTGCTCCAGCCGCTTCTTCAGGCGGTTCCTGTACTTCACCTTCAGCCCATGCTCCGCGATAATGTCCAGCGCCAGATCTGTCTCCTCGTCCGGATCCATGACCGTGAACTCCTTCGTCCAGCCCGCATCCTCCACCGGAAGCCGGTTCTTCAGCAGCCGCAGGGCAACGCTGTGGAAAGTGCCGAAGCCCTGCACCTGTTCCTGCGAAAGGCAGGACTCCCGCCGGAGAAGCCTCCCCGTGATCTCATCCGCCGCCTTGTTGGTAAATGTCAGAACGATCATCTGCTCCAGCGGCACCTGACGCTCCAGATGCAGATACAGGATCTTCTCGATCAGGACCGTGGTCTTCCCACTCCCCACATTGGCGTTCACCACGCACGCCGGACTTTCATCCAGGACCGCCGCCTTCTGGTATTCATTTAGATGAATCTGTTTTTCTTCTCCCATATTCTTCTCCGCTTTTTCTGATCACGAGAGCAGACCGTCATATCTCCGCTGAAGTTTTCCACGGATCTTATCGGTTTTCTCCCTGTTTTCCACAACCCGGATCTCAATCCGCATATCTGCCGGGCAGACCGCGTGATAGCGGATGGTATTCTCCAGCCCTCTGAGATTGTCCGGTTCTCCCAGCCATTCCTCATAAAATGCATTTCCCACGGTCAGGATCAGACTGTGTCCGTTCACTTCCACTCGGCTGACAGTCCGCAGGAAAGCGCCGCCGTTCTCTCCATTTTTCACAACACTGTCGCAGAACTCGCTCCATTCATCCGGAAGATCATAGAAAGAAAACTCTTTCCGAATAAACGGATATGATTCTCCACCTGTTTTTTCCTCAAACTCTGGAGGATCACTTTCCTCCAGAAAGTTCTTCAGACCCCAGAGTACCATTTTCTTATCCAGGCTGTAATCTCCCACGCATGCCGGGCATCCGCTCTCACAGGAACACCCTTCCACCATGCGGACCGCGTTCTTTATGATCTGGGGCACAAGCTCATAGATCTTCTCTGAATATCCCAGGCCTCCCTCATACTTATCATAAATATAGAGCGAGACTGCCTGCTCCTCCCTCCCGTACGGAATGACCGCGTTGTTGGAAACAACCGCGTCAATATCATCCCGCTCCGTCATAGTGGTCATCATCGCCGCGTTTTTCAGCGCATAGCAGAGTCCTTCGAAATGATCGTTCAGCACCAGCTCTCCGTTTCTGTTCGGGACAAGAAGACTGCGGTACACTTCCACCACATTATCCGGGATCTCAATCCAGGTGCTCTCTGTGTCAAAATCTTTCTGCAGCGGCTGTGTCAGCTCCACATAGCCGAGATTCTGATGATTGTGGAACTGAAGCTTCTTATACATGGAGATCACTTCATTTACATTGATATCACCAAAGCAGATCTTCGTCCGCTTCAGCTCCTCCTCATGAAACTTCTGCAGGATACGCGTCTCTTCCGTTCCTGCAGGGACCGTATAGTAGTTTCCGTTAAACGGAACCGCCTCAGCCGTCCTGCTGACAAGATCCAGCTTCAGCACCTCGTACAGCACACCGTCATGCATGTAGACTGCCCCCGGATGGAGCTCATGGTACGCCTGAGATTCGTCCATCTCCGTCACTTCTCTGCCCGCGCCCTTCGCCTGTCTTCTCCCGTCCACGAACTCCACATCATCCATCACGATCAGCTTGAAGCGGGTCCGGTCCATGTTCCGCAGACTGTAATCCCCTGCCGGGAACGCAGGCCCCGCCCAGGCAAACCTTCCGGCAAGGCTTTTCACTTCCTCTGCATTCATAAGGACCGGGATCACCTCGCCAAGGTCCGGAAAAAGCGCGGCGTCGTCCAGAGACAGAGGCATCTCCGCCGCTGCCGCCCGGATGTGCGCCAGCTGGATCAGCAGATTATCCGGATCCACGACAGCGCTCTCACTTGCCCGTGAGAACAGCCACTCCGGGTCGACCGCAATATACTGGTCGAAGGGCTGGTTCTCAAGGATCAGATAATTCACACACTTCTCTCCGCTCCTGCCCGCACGCCCGGTCTGCTGCCAGAACGAAGCCCTCGTCCCCGGATATCCCACGATCACAGTGGAATCCAGCTTTCCGATATCAATCCCCAGCTCAAGCGCATTCGTGGAGACGACCCCGGAGAGTTCGCCGTCCGTCATCTTCCGCTCGATCTCCCGCCGTTCCAGCGGCGTGTAGCCGCCGCGGTATCCGGCGATCTTCCCGCTGCCGCCGTGCCCTAAGAATCCTGCCGCATCCAGCTTGTCCCTGGATTCCTTGAGGATCACCTCCACATTCCTGCGGCTTCTGCCAAACGCGATGAAATGCCGATCCTCTTCCACCAGCTCCGGGATCAGGTCCGCCGCCACCGAGGACGCAGACCGTCTGCCATAGATCTTATCGTTATTTCCCTTGATCTCCGGCGGCTGCACGATCCGGTACTCCTTCTCCGGCGCCGGGGAACCGTCCCGGTCGATCAGCGCAAACCTCTCCCCACAGATCCGCTCCGCCAGTTCCACCGGGTTGGCGATGGTAGCAGAACTGCAGAGAAACTGAGGCTTTGACCGGTAATATCCGCAGACCCTCTTCATCCTGCGGAAAATATTGGCCAGATGGGCGCCGAAAGCCCCTCTGTAGCTGTGCAGCTCATCAATGACAATATATTTCAGATTTGTAAAAATAAAATCAAACCCGTATTTGCTGTGATTCGGCAGAAACGCCGCATTCAGCATCTCCGGGTTCGTCAGGATGAGATTCGCGCTTTTTCGGATCCGGCTCCGCTCCGCCGGCATCGTATCCCCGTCATAGACTCCCGCCACGATCCGTCCCTCTCCGAAATACTCAAGAAACGGCTGCAGTGCCCGGTACTGATCGGCAGCAAGCGCTTTTGTCGGATAGACAAACACTGCCCTGGTGAGCGGATCTTCCAGCACTTCCTGGAGCACCGGAAGCAGGAAGCTCAGCGTCTTCCCGCTGGCGGTAGAGGTCGTGATGACTACATTTTCCCCATTCTGCGCTTTCTCAAACATCTCTGCCTGATGCGTGTACAGACGCGGAATATTATGCGAAGTCAGATACGTGCGGATATCCGAATGAAGCCCGGCTGGGAAATCTGCAAAGTCCGCCGGATGGGCCGGCATCGTCTTTGTATATATCACCAGATCCCGAATATCATTTGCATTTTGTTCCTGCATGCCAGTGCGCTCCTCTCTTTCCATTTTGTTATCCTTTATCCAAGCTCTCTTATTTATATTTCTTTGTATACTTTTTCTTTTCTTCTATATTTATTTTCTTCACTCCTTGAGATTATCCTGTTCCCGGGACAGAAGGCGCTCCGTCAATGCCTTCCGGTTGTTGATAAACATCTCTGTGACCTGATAGCTCTCCGTGTCTTCGTACCGGCAGGGATGCATCTCTCCATCATCAAAGGAAAGGATCTCCGCTCCCGGTATCCCCAGCAGGATCGGCGAGTGTGTCGCTATGATAAACTGCGCCCCCTGTTCCGCCATCTTCGCGATCTGTATAAACAGAGTCAGCTGCCTCTGAGGGGACAGCGCCGCCTCCGGCTCATCCATGATATAAAGACCGCGCCCGGAAAACGTCTGAAAAAAGGCAAGAAAACTTTCGCCGTGGGACTGCCTGTGCAGACTCTTCCCGCCGTACATCAGCGGCGTCGAAAGCTCACTGTATTCTTCCGCCTTGGTCGCCACATTAAAAAAGCTCTCCGCCCGGAAGAAATAACTTCCCTCCGGCCGAAGAAATCCTTTCGTCATCTGCATCACAGTGCTCAGTTCCGATACATCGTCATAGGTGCTGAATCGGTAATTCAGCGTTCCTCCCTCCGGGTTAAACCCATATGCCACGGCAATGGCTTCCAGCAGAGTGGACTTCCCCGTTCCGTTCTCTCCCACGAAGAATGTAATGTTCCGCGTAAAATCGATCCGCTCTACTCCCGCAAGCGCCGGGATGTCCCGGAGATAAGAATTCCTTTCGATCCTCGCCCAGTCAATGTCGATGCTTCGGATAAAAAGATTAAAAAGCTCGCTCATGGTAAACTCCTTTATTGCCTAATAAATCTTTTCAATGTCTCCCGCAATCCCATACTGCTCGCGGAACGACTGCAGATCCGCCTCATTCCGGATCAGCATGACCTCCTCAAATCCACCGTCATCAAGCCTCCGGAATCCCGCCACCTGCTCACCGGTGCAGATACTGCAGCGGAGGACAGGGCGCTTGAGGGCGGGGTCGTACGCTTTCGATTCCGGTTTCTTCTTTTTTGAGAATAAGGAAAACATGCAGACACCTCCGATCATCATTTAAACGGCAGCTCGTCGTCCATAAAATCAAACTCTTCCTCGTCCATTCCCATCAGATACTCGCCCAGCTTCTTATCATACTGCTCCAGGGCGTCATCTATCTTCTTTTCCATCTCTTTATTCCCGCTCTCCTTATACAAACGGAGCGCCGCGGTAAAGATCACGTCATTTTCTTCCGTGCATTCAGTATCCTCTGCTATGTACCGTCTGACAACCTCTTCCGCGCCTTCAAAATCCTTTTCCCGAATCTTCGCATAGATCAGAGCCGCCGCTGCAAGGGGGTTGTCCTTTTCATCCGCTTCCCAGTCCTCACAGTACTTTCGCGCTTCCTCCGTTCTCCCCTGGTTTCCGAGGGCTGATGCCAGAAGAAAACGGATATCCGACGGATAGTCCTCCTTCCACTCGAAAAGCATCAACAGTTTCCGGCAGACATCCTCCAGCTCCGGATACATCTCATACATGTCCAGTGCATCCAGATAGTCCTCAAGCCATCCCTGCACATCATGAGAATAATCCGTCTCATCATCCAGAAGATAGAGTTCCTTTGCAAAATTCGGATTCTCAGCACGCCCATTCGAAATGATCTCCTGCAGGAGATCAAAACCGGTATTCCAGACGCTGATGTCTGATATTCCGCTGGCCATGTTGGAATAGCAGGTTTCAGTAAAGTGATCAAATTTTTTCCATAGTTTATTCATGAAATCCTCCTTTGTCGAAAATGAACTATCTACATATTTTTTTATTGTCTCTATCAATCCCCGGTCCGCCGGCAGCCAGTCTACACTGTCCAGCGTCTCTGCCGTAAGCCATTTTGCAGCCTCATGCTCCTTTAAGACAAGTTCTCCAGACTTGATCGTACAGAAAAAGCAATCCATGGACAGATGGAACGCCGGATAATCATACTCCACAGTCTCCAGGTAATCTCCGACCTCAATCTCCGTGTCCAGCTCCTCCTTTATCTCGCGTGCAAGTGCCTGCTGAGGTGTTTCTCCCGGTTCGATCTTGCCGCCAGGGAACTCCCAGCCGTCTTTAAAGTCACCGTATCCACGCTGAGTGGCAAAAATGCGGTTGTTGTGTATGATGATTGCTGCAACTACTTTTACTGTTTTCATTGAGTTCCTCCATTAGTTGTTCACAATATATTCGTAAATATCTTCACGAACGGGAGTGTCCAACTCCCATTCTATTTCCACTGCTGTTTTGTCTGTATTCGCCATAATAAATTCTGTAGCTTGTCCCGTTGCCTTCATTCTTCCCAGATAATAAAATTCTTTTGAAATCTTGTCGTCTTTATTCTTTCGGACAAACAGCTCTACATCTATTCCCCGCTCCTGTGCATGCAGGAAATTCTGAACATCTTCCGAATCCTTGGTCCTGCTCTGCTTCGAAATAGCAATCAGTCTATTTGGACTCACAAAATGATCCTCATACTTGATCGTATCCTGAATATCTTCTTCCTTGTCATAATTAATAAACACAGGAAACGTCTTCGTTTTTCGGTCATACTTGTAACCCCCCAGATTCAGTGGAACTTCATTATTTTCCCATTCCAGCAAACGGCAGACATCCTCATATGTATATTTCTGATAAAGCACAAAACTGGTATCCTGATATCTATGGCTGTAATTTTCTTTATATCTGGAAATCCCAAATTCAACCAGTTCTTTCAAAATCCGATAAAAATCCGGATTCTGAAGCATGCTGTCAAATTCATCGGAAATATCATAATCTTTTTGCTCCATTTTTTCCAAAAAAATACAGTCTGCATATGTCTTTTTCCCCGAACCAGTCGGAAATTCATTTGTCATTACATTAACAACATTTTTTACTGTTTTATCCTGCAGATTTATCCCATAGTCCTCCGCCATCTCTTCTTTCCAGATTGAAAAGAAGCCATGACGATAACTCAACATCCTATTTAGCAAGGCAAGCTCATGAATCCTCTTTCCGCTTGCAAACTTCCTGGAGACAAACTCAATTACCTTCTCTTCTGAAGCTGAAAGTCTGACTGTATATTCTTTTTCATACTTGACTAGAAACTTATAGTATGATCCCAAACTGCTGTTATCAAAAATCCTCAGAACGTCCATCTCGCCATATGTATCAAAGTCTTTCAACGCCGGAATATGCCCCAGTTTATTTTTCAGATTCTTATAGTTCTCTTTAATCAGTTTAATATCACTAAAATTAGCACTGTCAATAGCTGCGAAAATTCGTTTTCGTGATATTTCATCAAAATGAATTGTAGATGAGCCTGGTATAATCCGCTCTCCCTCCAGCACATAGCGGCGGATATTGTCCTTGTTATAACTCCTGTCGCCGGACAATGCAATCGGTATCATAAAATTGTTCTTATAATTTCCGATAAAATCAAGGATCACAACATATTCTTTATCATCAGCTTTTCGTAGTCCACGTCCCAACTGCTGAACAAATACAATAGGCGATTCTGTCGGCCGCAGCATAATAACCTGATTAATCTCTGGAATATCGACGCCTTCATTAAAAATATCAACTGTAAATATATAATCAAGCTTATCTTCACCATAATCCAATACAAGCCGCTCCACTGCCTGCTCTCTCTTTTCCTGGCTGTCATCTCCTGTCAGTGCCAGTGTCCTGTATCCTCTTTCGTTAAACTTTTCGCTTAATGTACTCGCTTCTTTTTTGGAACTGCAAAAAATTAGTCCCTTGGGACATCGTCCACAGTATCCATAATATTCCATCTGTTCGATCACATAATCAACACGTTCATCACAGGTAAGCTTATTGAAATCTTTCAATCCCGTTTCTTCGTCGACAGTTTCTCCATCAATCTGCAGATCTGTGATTCCAAAATAATGAAACGGACATAACAGAGTTTCTTCCAAAGCCTGCTGAAGACGTATTTCATAAGCAATATTATGGTCAAATGCCTCATACACATCAAAAGAGTCCGTCCGCTCCGGTGAAGCCGTCATACCCAGCCAAAATTTAGGAGTGAAATACCGCATAATATTCTGATAGCTTGTTGCACCAGTTCGATGCGCTTCGTCTATAATAATGGTTTCAAATTCATCCCTCTGAAATTTTGAAAGAATTTCCGGTTTGGCCATCATCTGCATTGTTGAAAACAAATAATCCGCATCAAAATCCTTTGAATTTCCAGAAAGCAAGCCAAATGTTCTTGTATTTCCAAATACTTTCTTGTAGCTGGCAATTGCCTGCTTTGCAATCTGTTCCCTATGTACTAAGAACAGCACTTTCTTTACCGCTTCTTCACGCAACGCAAATGCTGATGCATATGTTTTCCCTGTTCCTGTGGCTGAAATCAATAATGCTTTTGATTCTCCGGACTTTTGTATTTTGTCAAGATTTGCAATAAATCCTAACTGCATTGAATTTGGCTGCAGTTTATACTGTTCCAGCGACGGGATCTGTGCTTGTTTCGCAATTTTTCTCTGCTTTTGAATAACACGATAGTTTAACGAATATTCATCGATAAAATCATCAAATGCAACAGCATATTTAGAGTCCCACAGATCTGTAAACTCTTCCATCAAATCCTCAACATATTCCCCCTGATCTGTCGAGACAACCCTAGTATTCCATTCTCTGTTTTTTGTCAGCGCACTTAATGTCAAATTCGAACTTCCAACAATAATTCTGTAGAGCTCTTCGTTCTTAAAAATATATCCTTTGGTATGAAAACCCTCCTGCGCTTCATCCGTCCGATACATTTTTAACGTAATATTGCTTAACTCCGCAAGCTTGCGAAGCGCTCTTGGTTCACTGAAATTCTGGTAATCTGTTGTAAGAATCTTTCCAGATATATGACGTCTTTCCAATTCTTTTAATGTCTGAAGAAGCGGAGTAACACCGCCCATGGTAATAAATGCTACGCTGATAAAAAATTCTTTACATGACAAAAGCTCATCCTCAATGGATGAGAGAACCTTGCGGCCTTCTTTGTAGTTGTTAGAGATGAATTGCGGCTTATAAGCAAGATTTGAAGAATATGTTTTGTCTATATAAGCAGTATTAAAGCCATTTTGTAAGTTTGAGAGTGTAATTTGCTCCATAATACCATATTCTTTTTTCAAAAATTAATAAAACATTAGAATACAACTTCAGCTACTCGTATTCTTTAATTAATGGTAACATGTCTTTTGATTCCTTAAAAAACTTATTTTCATTATACTTTTCAACAATTTTCATATTATCACGTAATGTTTCACGCATAGTTATCATTTCTATATACTTTAAAATTGTTTTTTTATACCCTTTTTCTATTGACGTAATATAAGCTATCGTTCCTATGATTTCTCCTCGCATTGAATAATTCCCTGTTGAGATTGCATTATATATTTTTGCCCTAAGTCTTCTTTTTAATTGCTTAGCAACATGTATTTCTTTATTATTTACTGTAATTCCTACAATTGTTTTTCTGGTATCATCTGATAAATATCGGGTTTTCTTTTTATTAGCCTCAAATCCCTCATCCAGCAAAATTTTCTCCACAATTGGCTCTATCTTATTTAAAATTGTTCTATTATTTGAAGAAAAACATAAATCATCTGCATATCGGGAATAGACTATATCTCTTTTTCTACATAATCCGTTTAACCTTGCATCTAAATTAAAACAAACTAAATTTGCCAAATAAGGGGATGTAACAGCTCCTTGAGGCAATACTCCATCGTAAGTACATAATCCCGTTAAAATAGATGCAACATCAAAATTATATCCCATATCACAAAAAAGTTTATATATCTTTTGTTCTGTAATGCTGCCAAAAAAATTGTGTATATCCATCTCTAAAAAAAATAAATTTTTTCTATGCATCTCTGCACTTGCTAAAAGTCCATTTCTTTTTGGTACAAATGCCATCGAAAATTCCGATACCGAAATCTTTTGTAGTATTTCAACCAGAATCCATTTTTGTACTACTTTAAGAGACAACATGGGCACCCTTAATTCCCTGTTAGTACCATCCTTCTTTGGAATTTGTTTTTCAGAGTAGAAATACCATTTTTTGTTTAGCATTGTATATAAAGTACTTTGGGATATCGACAGTTTAGATGCCAAATCCGAAAAACTATATATTGTTGGAATTCCTAATGTTTTTATAACCACATTATTACGAAATTTCATATAAAACACCTCGTTCTTACACGATAAAATACTGGACAAACAAATCGGACTCAGGCAATGTAAGTGTATAAGTCCGATTTGTTTGTTCGGGTCTCTGTCTTTGTTAATCTCACGAGGTCGAAACAACCCCTAGTTGTTATGTAATGCACTCAAACAACAATTCTAAGAACGAGGTGTTCTATAATATTGTGAATACATAATATTCACTCTGATTTTATCACATTGATATGCATTTGTACATCTATTAATCATTTTCATAATTTCACCATGCCCTTTTTCCGTCAGTTGATATTCTGTAATTTTGTTGCCTGTGATTCTCACAATAGAATCCTCATGGAAAAGCAATTTTAATGCAGCCTGGAAAACCAAATCAAACTCTTCTATTTTTTTATCATACTTATTCGCTATCCCTTTTATTATAATAGAGAGTTCAACAGAATCTAAAATCTTAAAAAAATATAGCAATAATTGAATGAAATAATGCATACCAACAATAGACTGTATTTCTAATCTTTTAGGGACTACTCTCTTTCCTATCTTCTCTTTAATACACTTAACAAGCATTTCATAGGTAGCAATTTCGTCAGTCGAATAAAAAATAACATTTTGGTGCCCTGATTTTTCTAAATATTTAACAGGGCCTAACATAATAAAACTTTTATCTTTACTAAATTTCTTATCAATAAGAGCTATGACTTTTTTCATTGTATATTCACTATTTACAAAGGCTCCAAGTTCGACCAATGATCCTGGACTTTCGCAGACAATCGCTATTATATCTGAATTGTCTGCCAAAAATCTCTCATATGATAGTAAATCCGCTGTTTTAGATTTATTCAATGCATCAATTAACAAATCTTCCGGATAAAAGACCCGCATAGGAATCTGATATTTTCTTGGTCTTTCAATAAGCAGCTTCAACTTATCCCGTAAACTTTTTATTCCCTTATAACTAGCCCCACCACATAAAAAAATTGCCAAATAACTTTCTTTTAAGTTCTTAAAGATATATTCATAAATCATATTTACAGACTGTTCAATATATAGTTCTTTCACATTCATTACGAATTCACGCCCTATCACTTTTATTTTATATCAATTTAAACTTACACCTTATAAAATTAGGAGCCTTAGTTGCGAAGATAAGTAACTTTTCTAACAAATCAGAAAATATTTTCATATACTATTTTCTATTACACTACCGCTTCCACCAGCAGTTTATCCCCCACAACAATATCCTTTACACCAATCTCTTTTTTCTTATTGAAATTAAAGCTGATCATATACCCTTTCTTCAATCCATAATATTCCAGGTACTCCGAAATCTGCTTTTCTCCACGCTTATTATATGCATCCCCATGCCATATCTTAAGCTCGACAACAAACTGCTCTCCCCGGTAGTCTACAACCAGATCCATTCGTTCCCGGTTTCTTGTCTCCGGTTCCACATAACAGTTTCCCGTTCCGTTAATGATTGGTTTTAGAAACAGCATAAAATATCTGCGCCCAGCTTCTTCGAGAAAGCTTTCATTCTGATCGCCATACAGATATTGAAAAGTTTCGACAAACTTTTCCAAAACTCTTCTCATATCCAGATGCCCTCCGCTTACAAACTGGTTCTTTTCCCGCAATCCGGCGTCGTATATCTTGCTGTCCATATATTCTTCCGATATAAAAAGATTATAAAGCACAGCTTCAAAAATTCTGTTTGAAATCACCGCACTTCCATTTTCATTTTTAATAAAGCCAAACATTTCCGCAGTTTCAATATATTTATTTAACGGATTGTAGGGAATTGCTTTTCCTGTAAAAAGCAGTTCATACAGAACATTCTTCAATTCCGGATAATCTGTAAGTTTATTCACCAGTGATTCAAATAACGTATTTTTATCATTCAGCAGTAATTTTTCTGCTTCAAGAAAACCCGCTTTTGTCCATGCAGATCTCCTGTCCGGAAAATCTCTGCTGCCCGAAATATCTTCGTCAATACATTTGCACAGCCACGACACCAGGTAAGGATAACCTGCCGTATAATCATAAATCAGCCCTGCCATTGTATCGATATCCATGCCGGTATGATAATCCTTCTCATATTCCTCCAGCATGCCTGTAATATCCTTCTGCGAAAAGCTCATATCAACGCGAAACTTTGCCGCAATATTCCAAGGGCTATTATTCTTGTGATCCTCGTCAGACCGAATTTTTCTTTTTATATTTTTAATGTCGTACACACCTGCAAGTATTACGGACTGAAAGGCCGGGGTTACATCTCTGTCAATATAATATCCTCTGAGTTGGGAAAGGAAATCAAGAAAGACCTGATTATTCGAAGCACTGTCCACTTCATCAATAACCAGGACAATTGGTTTTTTTGATATTCGACACCAAATACTCAAAATTTCAAACAGCCGGCTCAGTGCTGCCTGCTGACTGTCTCCGATTAATTCCTGCAGTTCTCTCCTGATTTGAGCGGGCATAGCGTCCTCTCCGCTGACTTTCCTAAGAACCGCTTCTGAAAAAGCTTTTACAAACGCCCCTTCCTCCGCAAAATCTTTATGGCTCATCAGCTGAAAATCAAGACTTACAACAACATAATCCTGCACCAGATACTTTGCCAGTGCTCGCAAGGTCGTAGTTTTTCCGTACTGCCGGGCACGATTTATTGTGAAATACTGCCCTGCATCTATCATTTTTTTAATCTGCTCAAGCCGATCTGTTATATCCACCATATAGTGAAGCGATGGTTTGCAGTCCGCCGTAATATTAAATGTTCTGCTCATCACACATTCCTCCCCGATCTGATCGTTTCTCCTGAAAACACGTCGGATATATGTATATTCTATTCTACCATTGCCTCACCCAAATAACAAGCAGACCGCTTTCTCATCCCTCATTTCCATACTCCCTCATCACCGCTCTCATCCATCCCCCGAACTCCTCTCTCACATCCTCCGGGCTCTTGATAACCACTCCCTTCCCAAGCGCCACAAGCCATCCGAAAAACTGCGGGCTTACATTCACCGCCGCGCTCACGGAAAAATATTCCTCATCAACAGGATGCATCATAACGTCTCTGCCAAAGCGGTCAATCATAGCCCCGGCCAGATTATTCTCGCAGAGCATCTTCACAGTATGCTCTTCTCCGCTGAACATACCGAACACTTTCTTAGCATAATTTGCAAGATCAAATTTTTCGAAACGTTCTTTTCCGCTTCGGGACTGATCCGTTATTTCTATATCCAGCATCTTGTCCACCCGGAAATGTTTGATCATTTCCGCTTCGCCGTCATAACCGACCATATAATAATTTTCATCGTCCCAGGTCAGTCCCCACGGGCTGATTTCATAGGCCTTCCCGTTCCTGCGCAGATGCATCTCTTTTTGCGGCGTCCACTCATAGTAATGAAACCGAATCAGCCGGTTCTGAGAGATCGCCTGGTGTATCTTGTCCACATTATAGTAGATGCTTTCGTTCATCGTCTTAATGCGGTTTCCGACGAACACCTGTCTCTGGAGCGTCTTTGCCTCGTGTACGCTTGCCAGCTCTTCCAGCTTTCGGATCAGCTCATTTGACTTCTTCGCTGTAATAAATTTCGATGACTGAACCGCATCGACCAGCAGCTTCAGCTCCGGCAGTTCAAAACTTCTCTCCGCCACATAGAATCCTGACGGCTTAGCCCTGCGGTTTTCTATCTCCAACCCAAACTCATTTAAGACCTTAATATCATCATAAATACTTTTGCGGTCCGCCTGTATGCCGTAAGCGTTCAGCCGCTCCGATATTTCCGCCTGAGAGATCGGATGTTCTTCGTCCGAATACCGAAGCAGGACCTGCATCACATATAACACTCTTAATTTCTGGCTGTATGATTTAACCATGGCTTAATCTCCTTTGACTTCATAAAGCCATTGTAGCATAAGTGTCACATTCTTAAAACTCAGTATCATCGACCGCTTTAAGCTGTCTGCTGATCTGGCTCTCAAGGTCTTCTTTTCTGCCTTCTTCCACTTTACAGATGATCTGGTTCGCACAGATATACAGCACGCGGACATAGAACTTCTTCTTCACCTGGTCATACGCCCGCCCGGCGCTTAATGTTCCTTTCGCAACCGTATACGGACTGTTTGCGATATATCCGACTTTTCCATATACCGGAAGCAGCACCTGAATGGCTTCTGCATCATATTCATTCTCAGGCTCTTTCCTGCAGCGGAGAATATCGCCCACATGGATCACACCGCTGCCATAATAATGTCTCATCCCTGTAATTGTTAAACTAATTTCTTTCATAACTCCCTGTCCTTTCCGCCCGGATTTCCGGGCATAGAAAAACTCACTTTTTGTTATACCTACTTTAACAAAAAGTGAGTCCGAAAATACGGGATGAGTACGGCATGAACTAGATTTTTAGTTACAGTTCACACGTCCGCCAGCGAATGCTGGCTTGTGTGCAAAACGTAAAAAAAAATTTTTTTTCACACTTCTATCTTCCCCCTAGTTGATAACAACAGAGGATGATCGTAAAAGGATCTGCCGTTTATGACTATACCAGGCAGCTCTTCAGATAGGACGTTTTTTTCATGTTCTGCTTGAGACATCACGTGCTTCCACTCAGACCGATGACCGTTTCACCCAACAGAGTCGCGGCCTGTAATAATAAAAAGAGTACGGAGCGTATCACGTACTCTTTTTACTGATTCCATATCCTATCTGGTTCTTCGTCTGCGGATCAGCAGCGTTGCTATAATCGCTGAAATACAGAGTGCAGAAAGCCTGCCTGCCACCTGCGTCTCATCGCCGGTAGCTACCGAACTTTCCGGGGCAGCTGTTTGATCATTTCCGCCTGATGGTTGATCCGGCTCATTCTCAACACCACCGGGCTGATTATCTCCGGAAGCATCACTTACAGAAATCGGCAGCTGCGCCGTCATGCCTTCCCAGGAAACTGTGATTTCCGTATGCTCCGCGGTAAGCGCTCCGGACGGCTCATATGTGTAATCTGTAACCGTCTGGCGTCTTCCGTCAGAATACACTGCGCTTACCACCATTCCCTTCGGGTTAAATATTTCTCCCTCTTTATATTCGGTACGCTCCGGCGCTGTGGTGATCTCGATACCCGTAATCACCGGCGTTTCGCTGCTGCCGCTTCTGACAGAAATAACAACCTGCGCCGTCATGCCATTCCATTTGATGATGACCGCCGTATCTTCCACTGTAAGAGGGCCGTCCGGCTCCACTGTATAATCTGTCACTTCTTTCCGGCTTCCGTCAGAATACACTGCATTGACTACCATCCCCTCCGGATTGAAGGATTCGCCCTCCACATAGTCCGTAAGGTTGGGGGCATGCGCGATTTCCAGTCCCGTAACCTCCGGCTCTTCCGCCTGATCCGGCGTCCGGAAGCCGCGTTGGGCCGTTACAGTTACATTGCCTGCGCTGTCCGTCGTCTCCGCGTACCAGGTATAACCCCGTCCCGGTTTCAGCCCGCTCACATGATATTTTACCGTTTCATTTCCGGCGGTCGTAACCGTTCCGATCTTTTCCGCGGTGTCTGTAGAAATGCTGAGTGCTGATGTAGTGAATGTCCTCTCCTGATTTCCGCCCAGATCCACTTCCACCGCAAATTCATCTCTGTTTTTCTGATAGAGCCCGTCAATCTGAGAATAGGTTCCGGCCGCCCAGGGCGTTTCGGTCTCGCCTGTAAGAGGGCTGTAAGTATTGAAGTAAACCAGGTTGTTCTCCACATCAAAGTTGATCATCCGCAGGAAGCCGTTTCCTCCGTAGATCATGGTTCCGTTTTCATCCTGATAATCCTGCAGGATGCTGTAGAACTGCTGATCGCCTGTAGTCGGATCGATGACATCCACGCCGTCAACATGGCCGCAGAGAAGCAGTTTTACATTGGCGTTCCCCTGGATCACCTCGCTTAAGAGCTTCTGTCCCAGCGTACTGGTAATCCTTCCTCCGCTGTTGAAGTGATGGGTCAGTATAATAATATTGTAATCTTCGTACTGCGGATCCGTGACGATATTTTTCGCCCACGTAATGTCGCTGTCATCCATCCAGAAGCTGAGGGTCAGCAGCATGATCTTGCTGCCGTGGATCGTCTGGGTCAGACACATGTCGTCCGTTTCCTTATAGTAATCCACCAGCTCCCAGCCTCCCAGGTTTTCTTCAAACCGGCTGAGCGGAAAATACTGACGGTACAGCCTGTCGCTGTTGGGGATCAGGTTGTACTTGTCCACGTATTTGTAGTCATGATTTCCCCAGGCGATTGTATACGGAACCTTTGCCTCTTCCAGAACCTGGTAGGCCCTGTCAACCGTCTTCCAGTTGTATTCCCAGGACAGGTATGCCGCGTTCGCCACGTCACCCGTATCGATGTTCATAACGCTCTTATATTCATCCTGTGTTTCCGCGATCCATTCTTTCTGCTGAAGCAGGATATCCTCATAGAACTCAGAGGTGTACTGCACATCTGAAGTCCAGGACATGGAAAAATCATACTGTCCGTCCTGCGGCGTGTAGCTGTCCATGTTTTCCGGCTCTGTTCCCAGGCCGCGGAAGAACAGCAGGTACAGGTGCCCGTCCTTTGTATACTGGCTTCCCTCCACATTGATATCCATGGAGAGTTCTCCCGATCCGGCTGAAGAAGCTTCCTTTACCCAAGCCGACGCATCCTGATCATAGGCATAGGCATGAATCTGACGGCCGGATGTTCCATACCATCCGATATGGTAAGCTCCGGCTGCCGCCTGCTCCTCTGTCAGGCTGATCCGGTAAATCTGGTAAGGTTTGGATCCGTCTTCCGTTGTCGTTGTAGTATTTGCCAGCTTCTGCGCAGTATATTCGCATTCCATGGGATTAATTGCTTCCGGGGTATTTCCGGTGACGCTGCCGGATGCCACTTCCATATTGGCTTCCGACAGATCGATTCCTTCACTGAGATAGAAATCAGTTGTCAGCGTCTCATCCGCGCTTTCATCCGGTTCTGCCACAAGCGTCTGCCCGCCGTCCTCTGACACAGTATCAGTTCCGCCAACCTCCGGCGCCTCCGTATCTTCCAGCATTACCGTGATCTCACAGCTTTCTTTCTGTCCGTCGGCCACAGCCGTTACCGTGACCTTCTGTTCTCCGGATCCCAGCAGAGCAGCCGTCTCTGTAAACATGCCCGCTTTCAGGCTTCCCAGGTCATACGTCTTTCCGCCTGCCTGAATTGTGACAGCCGCGTCCCGGCTGAGCACGCCTTGTACCAGATGATTACCTGCCTCCAGAGTCTCCGATCTCCCGACCACATCGGCATTCACGGCCAGATCACCGTTCTTCTCAGGTTTTCCATATGCTACTGCGTCTCCAAAATATGTATCATACCGGAACGCTTCCCACTGTTCCGAGGTCCCCGCGCCGCTGATCTGCACATCGTAAATCGTTCCGGAGAACGCGCCGGCCAGTTTCTCATCGGAATAGGCTCCTATAACAGTTTGAAGTGTCTTATCAGTATAAATCGAATTTTCAAGGAACACCCGGCCTTTCCGTACAGCTTCCCCGTCTATGTACATGGAAACCGTCAGGCCGTCATACATCAGCGTAACAAGATGCTGACTGCCATCCGTCACAGGGATGTCATACGCATAATCGGTTTTCTGGTCTGTTGGCCATGAGGAAGTATTATAATTATGCTCTCTCCACCACTTCGCATAATAGGATGTGCTTAGTTCTTCTGTGGACGAGTCGATGGACATCTGATACGAATTCGTATCATTTTCCGTACTCAGGAACCGGGCTGCGATAACACCCTTTCCTCCATTCAGCGCCGCCATATCTTCTTCTGTCATGGAAATAACTGCACTGACGGTAAATGCGTCAAAATCATCTCCGATGCTGTCATATGTAATTTTGCTGTCCGAAAAATGCGCACCCTTATCTGCGCCTCTGTTATTGGCTTTCAGGACGCCTTCCACTTTTCCGGCAGCTTTTCCGGTAGAGTCTGTGATCGTCTCGCCGCCGATATCGGCAAAGTGTTCTACAAGCGCATAATTATTAGTCCACACTTCTTCCGGTTTCAGTTCGGAAGCCGTTCCGCCGAAGTACACCCAAAGACCCGTTACTGCATTCGACTCAATATCCGGAACCTTTACCCAGACAATGGATGTCCCGTCTTTTTCATAGCTCTCTATATCAGCAGGCAGTTCTTCTCCTCTTGTGGTATAGAATTTCATAACTTTACTGGGCGCATTTTCAATTTCCAGCCTTACCGGCGCATCCTTAAACGCGGAAAATGTATCGTTTCTGAGAAGAATACTGCGCCGTTCCGCGGCTTCCTTATCCAGCCATGCGCCTTTATTCTCCTGAATTTCCTCATTTTCCGCCTCCAGGAGCAGATAATAATTCCCCACAGCATCCTTCTGCGCATCGTTCAGAAGGTCATACGCTTCCCTCGCTTCTTCCCATTTGCTCTCTGCGATCAGCTGTTCCACCCTGTTCACTGCATGGTCAATGCCAAAGGCTTCAATCATTGTCGCGGTGTCCGTATTTTTTCTTTCATAGGTGCAAACTGTCAGCTTGGCGCCGTCCACCGTGACAGAAGCGAAAGTCTGCGTCGGGTTGGACGCGCTGCCCCGCTGTTCACTCCGTGAAAACAGGGCCAGATATTCGTCAAGCTCTTCCGTTGTCATGGCAGAAAGCTGTGTATCCATGTTCACGCCCGCCTGGCCCGGCATGAAGTAGACTGTTCCCTCATCGCTGATGCTGTAGTAGAAGCGTTTTCCGTTTACCATTTCCATGTATTCGGAGGTATCCGCTTTCCCGTCTTTCACCGAACAGGTCCGTCCCAGGATATGGTCCTGGCCCTGAAGCACCAGATCAATTTCCAGTTCATCAATAACCGGAAGCAGTACCGTTCTGAGGCCTGCCACTTCCGGGCTGTCAGCACTGGGACCTGTGGTATAAGGTCCTTTATTAACACTTAAGATTATCCATTCTGCGCCGTCCGCACGGGCTTCCTCCACATCGGCTTTCAGCCATTCGATCTGCTCCCCGGAAACACACTGCTCCGCATCTTCGCTTGTATTCAGTACCACAATATGCGCGTTGGAATAATCGAAGCTGTAGTAACCGCTGTCCCCGATGTTGAACTGATCCAACATGACCTCTGCTCCTTCCAGCCCCACAGTCGGAGCAACCGGCACCTTCAGGAAGGTCTCCTTAGCCTGGAAAAAGAGTTCCTTCCACGCTTCCTGACCCCGGGAAGCATCTACCATGCTTCCACTGTGCAGAAGGAACGCCGCCTCATCGCAGGTATCCAGCGCGACCCTCATGGTATCCGCTGCCACAGCAGTTTCATTCAGACTTCCGCTGTCCGTTCCCGCCAGATTCACAAAGGTAAACGCGCCGCTATCCTTTGCGGTACGGAATGTACCGGTCTCCGAAGTGTCCCCGCCGGTATATACCTGATAATAATACCGTGTATCTGCCTTCAGACCGCTGACATCCGCCGTATACCGGAATCCGCCGTCCGTCTCTTCGGCCGAGGCTTCCGTCTTCTGAGGATCGCTCATATCGGCATGTTCAGAAATCTTTACCCCGGCAGCTTCCTGCGCTTTCCCATACCAGCTGAAACCTGCCCCGCCGTCCTTCAGAGTAGCTGTCACTCTGGCGACCGCTTCGTCCGGATAGGAGAACACCTTCGGGATCGGATAGTTTTCTTCCGTCATTTCCCATTCCAGATCAAACAGCCAGCCCAGCTCCATATAGGTCTGCTTCTCCTGAAGAGATGCTCTGTCCGTCAGCGTCCCGTTTTTCGCAGACGCTGCAGCGGCGGTGCCGTTGACCGTGATCTCTTCACAGGTAAGATTATCTGAAATCGTATTTTTTCCGCTGGTTGCCGCTATGGTTCCGTAGATTCCTCCCGCGCCGTGTGTTCCAACCTGCCCTTCCTCCGTGATGCAGCCGCCATAGGCCACGTTGCCTTTCAGCGTAACCGCGTTAATATAACCGACGATGGATGACTGGCTCACGATTGCCGTAGAGATTCCGGAAGTATCACAGTGGAGATTTACATCCGCAATACAGTTCCGGATCGTACTGGCGGAGCTGTAAGAGGCGATACCTCCCATCATGCTTCCGAAGGAAACGGCCGTTCCGCCGCAGCTGAAATCACCGCTCACATAGCAGTTGGAAACCGTCGCGGAATTCTGATTATTTCTGCCGTTCAAAGCAGTGATACCTGCCGCTTTAGCCGCGTTCGGCGCCTTTACGGACGCATTGGACACGCGGCATCCGTGGATCAAAGCGCCATTGGCATTTTCACCGGCAATGACCGCGGCTCCGGAAAAGCTGTCCGTATTGCACACCACACTGGTTTCCACAACCGGACTTTCAAAAGCCAGGTCTTTGACGGTTCCCCTGTTGATCCGTATAAATCCGATCAGGTAGTCTTTCTTTGTACTGTTATCCGTATCAATGATCTTCAGTCCGGAAATACTGTGTCCAGCTCCGTCCAGAACGCCGGAGAAGTTGTTGATCATCGGGAAGTTCTCCGTCAGCGCAATGTCCTCCGTCAGCACAAAGTATCTGCCTGTCACGCGGCCATCGTTTTTATTCAGCAGCCCGGCCGCATAGAGCAGGTCTTCTTCACTGCCGATCCGGAACGGATCCTCCTCCGTTCCGGTTCCCTCCAGTGACAGGGCTCCCGGCTCTTTCAGTTCCGGACGGCCATCCTCTCCCATAGTCCAGCAGTCTATGAAATCCCAGCCGACCGCCGTGTATGTTTCCTTCTCTGACAGTTCATCCGCGGTTTTGCTTATTCCGTGAACTGCTGTATCTTTCGCGGTATCTGCCGGCACGATCGCTGTGCCATTCAGTGTGATCGAATCACAGGCCAGATTGTGTTCCACTTTTACGTTATAAGCGGCATTGTATAAACCGTAGATCCGTCCCACATTGGCAGTCGTCACATTGTCCGGAAGGGTAATGCTGCCGCCTCCCGACACGCATGAACGGAAAGTCAGCGCATTGGGATAGCCTCCGATCAGCGCTGCTGATACGGTGGTTTTCGCACTTGTGCCGGTATAGGTGATATCCGCGTTGGCATAGCAGTTTTCCACAAGTGTCCCGGAGCCGGCCGTATAGGCAGTAATGCCTCCCAGCATGGCGCCATATCCCGTGTTCCCGCCGCAGGACACACTTCCGTCAAACCGGCAGTCCCGGATCGCTGCCGCAGCCTGATTATTTCTGCCATTCAGCGCTGCAATGCCCGCCGCTTTTCCCAAACCCGGAGCCGCCACGGTACTGTTTGTCACCTGAACGCGGGAAATGATGCCGCCCGTGGCATTTTCCCCCGCTACAACCGCGGCTCCGGAATAGCTGTTTGATCCGGAATTTACCTGCGACTCCACAGATGCGTCTTCAAAATTCAGGTTCTGTACTGTACCGGTATTGGTACGGATAAATGCCATACGATACTCTCCGCTGACGGTCTGCGGCTCATCGCAAAGTGTAAGACCGCTGATCGTATATCCCTGTCCATCCAGCATTCCTGTAAAATTATCGATCATCGGAAAGCTGTCTTTCTTCATCTGAATATCCGCTTCCAGCACATAACTTTTCCCGATCCACGCCGGATCTTTGGCATTCAGCTTCGCCGCCATTTCCCTGAGATCCGCGTCAGAATCCAGCAGATACGGATTTTCCGGACTGCCGTCCCCTTCCACTGCCGAGGAATACACCTGCTCTTCCGCCCGCGCAACAGACGCATAGCTGTCTCCAGAAATCACCCCCTGGCCGGTCATCAGGGCCGCTGCCAGTATTGCTGCCCAGATTCGATTCCGTACCCTAATACCAATTTTCTTCTTTTTCATTTCTTCCTCCTGTCTCTTCTGATAACTTCTCGGAATCTTCAGCCCTGATTTTATAAGGCTTTCCGACCCCTATC